>Ga0209212_1000227_pt1 | contig 116378 bp, 105 predicted proteins | sample RifGroC2_FD_183996 | JGI IMG/M metagenome (GOLD analysis project Ga0209212, IMG submission 183996) | Groundwater microbial communities from Rifle, Colorado, USA - Groundwater C2 (SPAdes) (version 2) | ecosystem: Environmental > Aquatic > Deep subsurface > Groundwater | place: Rifle, Colorado... | reverse complement strand
CCCCGCCAGTCCTTGCGGTCCTGCCACCTTATGGCCTCTGCGCCCTGGACTATGCACTCGGCCAGCGCGTTGGAGCCCACCGTCATGGGCGTGCCCTCGCGGCCCTCGCCCAGCGCCGCGAAGATGGGGGAACCCTCGCCTTCGCGGATGTGGTTCATCTGGCGGAACTTCATGGGGTCCATGCCTATGGCTTCGGCCATCTGGTCCATCAGGGACTCCATGGCGAAGAAGGCCTGCGTGGCGCCGAAGCCGCGGTAGGCGCCGCAGACTGGCAGGTTGGTGTAGCAGGACTTGCCGTCGAACTTGATGTTCTCGCAGTGGTAGAGCGGCAGCACCTTGGAGCCCGCGCACGAGACCACGGTGAGGCCGTGGCCGCCGTAGGCGCCGGTATTGTTGATGGCTTCCATGTTGATGGCGGTGATGGTGCCGTCCTTCTTGACGCCCGCCTGCAGGCGGATGCGGAACGGGTGGCGGGTGCGGCCGGTGCGGAAGGTCTCTTCGCGGTTGAACTGCCACAGGCAGGCGCGGCCGGTGCGCAGGGCGAACATAGCCGTCACGTCGTCGAGCAGGATCTCCTGCTTGCAGCCGAAGCCGCCGCCTATGCGGGGCTTGATGACGCGGATCTTCTGCACGGGCACGTCGAGAGTCTTTGCTACGATGCGGCGGCAGTGGAAAGGCACCTGCGTGGAGGTGGTTATCTCGATGCGGCCGGACGGGGCTATGCGCGCCATGGAGGTATAGGGCTCGATGGGGCAATGCTGGGCGTAGGGGGTCTCGTAGGTCTGGTCGAACTTGAAGTCAGCTTCTTTCAGCCCGTTCTCGAAGCTGCCGGCTTCGCAGGCCACGTGGGCGACGAGGTTCTTCTTGGGCTCGTAGGGGATCGGGATCGGCACGTGGGCTTCGGCCTCGTCGTGGATGACCGGCGCGCCGGGGGCGAAAGCCTCGTCTATGGTGAAGACGGGTTTCAGCAGTTCGTATTCCACCTTGATGACCTCGAGGGCGGCCAGGGCCTGCTCTTCGGTCTCGGCCGCCACGGCGGCCACGCGGTCGCCTACGAAGCGGACCTTTTTATCGAACATGAAGGTGTCGTAGGGGGACGGCTCGGGGAAACCCTGGCCGGCGGTGCAGTGCGCTATGCGCGGCACATTGCCGTACCAGAGCACGGCTTTTACGCCGGGCATCTTCTCCGCCTTGCTGACATCCAGCTTCTTGATGCGGGCATGGGCGTGCGGGCTCCACAGCATCTTGATGATGAGCGCGTCGTTAGGCACGAAGTCGGCCACGTAGGAGTCCTTGCCGAGGGCCAGCTGCAGCGCGTCTATCTTGGTGACGGAATGGTTGACCTGCTTGAAATTCTTAGCTTTTTCGTGCCTGTTCATTTCTTGGACCCCTTCGAGGAGGATTTTTTGCCGGCGCGCTTCGCCGGGGCGGAGGCCTGGCGGTCCAGCGTCTTGCGCAGGGCCACCCAGATCTTCTCGTAGCCGGTGCAGCGGCAGAGGTTGCCGTCCATGTATTCCTTCACGATCTCGTCCTCGAAGACCTCTTCGGTCTCCATCAGGGCGGTGGCGCTCATCACCATGCCGGGGATGCAGTAGCCGCATTGCACGGCGCCGGCGGCCACCAGTTCCTTCTGGAACTCGCCGGGCTTGTCGAAGGTGCCGACGCTTTCGATGGTGCGCACCGTCCGGCCCTCGGCCTGCATGGCGTAGAGCAGGCAGGCGTAGGTGGCCCGGCCGTCAACCAGCACGGTGCAGGCGCCGCAGGTGCCCTGGCCGCAGCCGTACTTGGTACCGCGGTAGCCTTCGCGGCGCAGCAGGGTGAGCAGCTTCTCGTCGGGCCTGGTGCCGAAGGTCTTCTTCTCGCCGTTGAGGGTAAAGTTCACAGTGTGCGTAGTCTTGGTCATTATTCAGCCCTCCCGCGGGCAAATTCAGCGGCCCTTTCCAGGGCGTCCACTATGGAAACTTCGGCGAGCTCGCGGATATAATCCGCGCTCATGCCTTCGCCGCCTACCCATTTAGCGGCGGTGCCGGCGGCCGCGGCGGCTTCTTTAAAGACCGCGGTCACGGCTTCTTTGCCGACGAGGGCTGCCTCGACGGGCTTGAGGCGCTGGGGAAAGGGGATGGCGCTGCCGGCGGCCACGCGCGCGGACTTTATGACGCCGTCTTTCAACTCCAGCAGGGCGGCGATGGTAGCCAGCGAGAAGGCGGCAGCGTTGCGCGTAACTTTTACGGAGCCGAAGCCGTGATGCGCCTTGAGCACCGGTATCTTAACGGCGGTGAGCAGGTCGCCGCCGCGGAAGAGCCGCGCGGGCTGGGACGAGAAGTATTCGTCGGCCGGAATTTCTTTTTCCTTGCCCGAGTAGACAACCATGCGCGCGTCCATGGCCAGCAGCACCACGGGCAGGTCGGCCCAGGGGAAGACGCGGGCTATGCGGCCCCCGATGGTGGAGACGTTGCGGATCTGGTGGGTGGAGATGCGCCGGCAGATCTCGTGCATGGCCCAGCGGGGGCCGCGGTAGCGCTGTATGTCGGAGAGGGGGGTGGCGGCGCCTATGACGAAAAAATTGCCTTTCTGTTTGATGTAGGAAAGGCCCAGGCCGGTGATGTCCACGGCGGTGACCGGGGTCTTGCCCTGCATGAAGTGGAGCGCGGTGCCTCCGGCGAGGACCATGCCCTTGGGGCCCAGTTCGCGCAGGGTCCTGCGCGCCGCGGCCAGTGTGTCGGGTCTGGTGAATTCGGATAGTTTCATAGGGTTCCTGTAAGTCGCGAATAATTTGAATTAAATATAGCAGTTTTAACTTATGCGATAAAGTGCCTTGAAAGCGCCGGGGCGGGGCGGCGTCTTTTTTGTATCATATCCTCAGGCATATGGGAATAATACTTTACGGTTTTCTGGGTTCTCTGGCCGCCGGCCTGGCTACTTCGCTGGGCGGGCTGCCGGTCTTCTTCATCAAAAAGATCAACCACAAGGCCTATTCGGCCATGCTCGGCGTTTCCGGCGGCATCATGCTGGCGGCCACCATCTTCAGCCTGCTGCTGCCCGGCATAGAGAAGGGCGGGGTTTATACGGCCGCCGCCGGGCTGCTAGCCGGCGTGCTGTTCATCGAGCTGATAGCGCGCTTTGTGCCGCACGAGCATTTCTTCAAGGGGCACGAAGGCCCTTCCTCGACGCTGAAGCGGGTCTCGCTCTTCATCCTGGCCATCACCATCCACAATTTCCCCGAAGGGATGAGCGTAGGCGTGGGCTTCGGCATGGGAGACCCGGCCAAGGCGCTGGCCCTGGCCATCGGCATAGGCATACAGAATATCCCAGAGGGCGCCGCCGTGGCGCTGCCCATGCTTTCGCTGGGCTACGCGCCGCGCACGGCTTTTTCTGTGGCTTTCCTTTCAGGGCTGGTTGAGCCGGTAGGCGGCCTGATCGGCGCCAGCGCCGTGGCGCTCTTCTCCGGGATCCTGCCTTTCGCGCTGTCTTTCTCGGCGGGCTGCATGCTCTACGTGATCAGCGGCGAGATGATCCCGGAGTCCCACGAGAAAGGTTACGGCAAACTGGCCACCTGGTACCTGGTGGGCGGCTTCATCGTCATGATGCTGCTGGATAATCTGCTGGGTTAGGCGGACATTGAATCAATGCGGACCCCCGGGCCCGGGGCGGGAACCTTGTCATGAAAGCCGATAAGAAGAATGATCGTTCTGTAAGGCGCGGCGGGGTAAACCCCGGGAAAACTCTGCCGGGGATGAAGGAGCCTGTCTGCGAGTCGGGTATCCCGCTCCTGGGCGCGGTCCCTTGGGGGACACACTTCTGCCAGTTCTACGGGGCCAAGCAGGACCTCCTGGATATCCTGGTCCCTTATTTTGCGGCCGGGCTGAAGAACAATGAATTCTGCATGTGGATTACCTCCGATCCTCTGCAGCCGATGGAAGCCGAGCGTGCGCTGTCCAGGGCCGTGCCCGGCCTGGCGGAATGCAAGCGCCGGGGCCAGATAGAGATACTCCGCCATGACCAGTGGTACACCAGGTCCGGGCGTTTCAATGCGCCGCAGGTGCTCAAAGGCTGGCTGAACAAGGAGGCCTGGGCTCTGGCGAACGGCTACTGCGGTCTCCGCGCGGCCGGCAGCATCTCCTGGCTGAAAGACCGGGACCGGCGGGCCTTCCTGGACTACGAGCGCATGGTGGACATCGCGATCGGCGAACACCGGATGTTGGCGATTTGTTCGTACTCGCTTGAGAAATGCCCGCTGCCAGACATCATCGAGGTTCTTGATACGCATGAATTCGCCCTTGTCAGGAGCCGCGGCGCGTGGCGCAAGGTCGCGGGCGGACGCAGGCGGGCGGAGGCGGCGCTGCGCGAGAGCGAGGCCAGATATCGCGCGCTTTTTGAAGCCAGCGCCGACGGGATACTGATCGCCGACCTTGAAACCAGGATGTTCAGGTACGCGAATCCCTCCATCTGCCGGATGCTCGGGTACAGCGGCGAGGAGATACTGACGCTCGGAGTGCGGGACATACATCCCAAGGCCGATCTGCCGTCCGTTATAGCCATGTTCGAAGCCCAGGCCCGTGGAGAGATCGCTGTCGCATCCGTTCCCTGCCTCAGGAAGGACGGGGGGATCTTCTACGCCGATATCAATACGGCTAAAGCCCGCATCGACGGCCGGGAATGCAATATAGGCATATTCCGCGACATAACCGAGCGGCTGAAAGCGGAGGATGCGCTCAAAAGAACTTGCGCGGACCTGGAAGTGGAGAGAAAACTCCTTCAGGACAAGAATATCGCTTTCCGGGAAGCCATGAACGCCGTAGAGGCTGAAAAGAACAAGATGAAGGACGAGATCATCGTGAACGTGAATAAGATAATCCTGCCGATCTTGAAGCGGGTCAGGCTGAAGGGCGGGGCTACGCGCGGTCATCTCGACTTGCTGGAAAAGAGCCTTGGGACATTGATCTCCTCGTTCGGCCGCAGGCTGACCGAAAGGGATATCAAGCTTACGCCTAAAGAGATAGAGATCTCCAATATGGTCAAGTCGGGGCTGACTACAAAGGAAATATCCGGCCTTATGAACGCTTCTCCGCAGACGATAGCTAAACACCGCAATAATATCCGCAAGAAACTCGGCCTCGCCAACAAGGGCGTCAACCTAGTCTCCTTCCTGCAAAGTCTTTGAACCGCCCTGATCGCTAGTGGGTATTTATTGTACCCATTCCCTACCTGTTTTTACCCTATAGTCAATCCCGCCCAAAAGCATGTATATTCGTTTCAGGGGGGAAAGCCTTTAACGGGTTTCCTTATGATTTTAGCAGCTGGCCTGGCACAGGCCAGCCTGGTATAACGGTTCGCTGCCGTCGCCGCGGCGCTGAACCGGTTCAGGGAGGAACACATGCCTTCGTCAGGCTCATTAGCCGATAAGAACATACAGCCGGATGCCGACTCGAAAGCCTTGCCTGAAGGTTACGGGACTACAATGGCGGCCTTATTGCCCAGGGACCCCAACTGGATGTTCACATACTGGGAAGTAACGCCCGCTTCAAAAGCCCGCCTCGCCCGCGAGCATGGTGCGGACATCTTCGAGAAAGGCCGCCAGGTCCTGCGCGTTTACGATATGGCGCATACGGACGGGCAGGCCGGCAAGCATTTCGACATTCCCGTAATGCTGGATGCCAATAACTGGTACGTACACGTGCAGGCCGGCGGCGGCTCTTACAGCTGTGAGCTCGGCCTGGCGCTGCCGGACGGCAATTTTATAGGCATAGTAAAGACGAATCCCGTCACCCTGCCGCCCGGGAGGGTATCGGACATGATGGACGGGAAGTGGCTGGCCGTCTCCGAGGATCTTGAGAAACTGCTGCAGCTTTCCGGCGTTGAGTATATCGGCAAAGGCTCGGGCGAAGTCGCCAAGTCGCTGGCGCAGCGCTGGGAAATGCTGCGGGCCGTGTTCTCGCGGGGCGCTTCGTGGGGCGTCAGTTCGCTGGCTTCACAGGCCCGGCAGAGGCCGGAGGAAAAGAAGTTCTGGCTGGCCGCCGACTGCGAACTGATACTTTACGGGGCCACCGAACCGGACGCCTTTATGACCGTCTCCGGGCGCAAGTTGCAGTTGACCCCGGACGGGACCTTCTCCATGCGTTTCGCCCTGCCGGACGGCGCGGTTGACCTGCCGATCAAAGCGATGTCGAAAGACGGGCGGGATACCCGCCAGATAAAGATCGGCGTTCGCAGGAATACCGCCCGGCCGGAGCCAGAAAACTTTTAATGATATGAAGTGCTTAATATTCCGGAATAAGTCGGCGGTGATAGAAGATATCACCAACAGGCTGGGCCGGGGCCGGGCGGACGGCGAAAAAGCAAGGCTGGCCAGGAAACTGGGGCAGGAGGCCGACTCGCTGCTGACTTGCGCCGATTATAACAGGAACAGCCAGGACTGTAAAAACTGCCGCGCTATAGCGGCTCGGCGCAAAAGGCTGATGTGGTGCCTGTTAAAGAACATAAAACCAGGCCGGATAATAATAACTGGAACTAAAAGGAGACCGCAGGAACATGGGAATAAGCAAACTGATACGATCAATTGGCAGAAAGAAAACCGCGGCGCGTGAAGCAGCGGAGGCAGTAAAGACCGGCTGGGGCTGCGCCGTGCTGGATCACCCCCGGGAGGGGGAGATAATTACTGCGCAGTACTACACATTCCGTGTGGGGGCGACCGGGGATATTGCGCGGGTAGAGATCTCGATCAATGCCGGCCCCTGGCAGCCCTGCCGGAATTCGGTAGGCTACTGGTGGTATGACTGGGCAGGCTATGCGGAAGGGCGATACCAGGCCGCGGTCAGGGCGCAGGCTAAAGATGGCCAGGTGTTTACCTCCGAACCGTGCAAATTTCAAGTAACTTCGGGGAGAGACGGGAAACAATCAAAACGCCTGAAGTGAAGCCATAGCGGTAACGGCGGATCCCCGATTGGCGCGAGCCGGGTTTTGCGGCAGCTTGGGTGCTGGCCTCGTCAAGCCGGCAGGTTCACGTCAGGGCCTTGGTTACCGCGGCCATAAAAGCTTCCAGTTTAAAAGGCTTTTCCAAATACACTTCCGGGCGCTGCTCCGGGGGGAGTTCCTCGACCGAGCCTGTCACAAGCAGGCTTTTGGCTCCGTCGCGTTTTTTCTCGAACATCTTTATCAATTCGGTCCCCAGGCCGTCCTCGAGCATCAGGTCCGTTATGAGCAGGTCATAATCGTTCGAATTTATCAGGTTTGTGGCCTCGGCAAAACTGGAAGCCAGTGAAATCGTGTAATCCGTGCTGGAAAATATGCGCGTATAAAGGTTGAGCATGGCCTTATCGTCGTCGGCCACAAGTATACTTTTAAGCATCTTCCCGTCCTGTTGCCCTTAGGATGCCCTCACCTGCTGCATAGCCCCCCGGCTACCTTAAGAGTGTAACATAAGTTACATACACATGGCAGAGACATACGGCCCATGCGGCCCTGGGCCCCAGAACCTATGACGCCCGTCAAATCCACGGCCGGCGCTTTACGGCAAACCTCGTGTTTTAGCCTGACCCGGCATTTCTATTTGCCCCGAGCGGGCATTTAAGAAATATTTAAATTATTCAAGGAGGCCTTGACATGTGGATTATTTGTGTTAAAATCTAACATACCTAACAAAGCTAACACTTCTAGTGGTGCCTGGGGGGCGAGAATGAAAAAGTTCCTAACAACGTCAGAGGCGGCTGAGATTTGCGGCGTAGCTCACACTACAGTGATACGCTGGATCACTGATGGTAAACTTAAAGCGCATGAAACGCCGGGAGGGCACCGGCGTATAGACCGGGAGGAACTTCTGGACTTCCTTCACCAGTTCAAGATCCCTGTGCCACAGTCGCTCGCGGACAGCCGCTATCGCATACTTGTGGTCGATGACGACCGGGAGGTACTGGCCATGCTCGGCAGGGTATTCTCGGAATACGGTGAAACCATCGAACTTCACACCACCGCGAGCGGTATGGAGGCCCTGGTCCTGCTCGGCCAAAGCCGTTACGACCTGCTTATACTGGACGTGGTAATGCCTGAGATGGACGGCATGCAGGTCTGCTCCACTATAAAGACCAACCCGGATATTTCCGGGATCAGGATCATCGTGATAACGGGGCATCAGCTTTCCGAGGAGCAGGAGGAATATCTTAAGAAAAATGCCGAAGCCGTGATGTACAAGCCGCTGCAGCCCACCCTTCTGCTGGAAAAGGTCAAAGACCTGATGGAGCGGGCGCGTTAGCCGGGAGCAAGACATGAAGACTGTTGCTACAACATGCGAAACTACCGCGGCCAGGCTTCTCCTGGAGTATCTCAAACAGGAGCAGGTCAGCTATATCTTCGGTATACCCGGAGCCCCGCTGATGCCACTGTACGAGGCGATATTCGAAACGGGCTGGATAAAACCGGTGCTCGCCAAGCACGAGCAGGGCGCGGCCTTCATGGCCGATGGCTACGCCCGCGTCAGCGGGAAACTTGGGGTCTGCTGCGCCACCACCGGTCCCGGCGCCACCAACCTCATTACCGGGGTAGCCTGCGCCCATGCCGACTCCATACCGCTGCTCGTGCTGACCGCCCAGGTCGCCACGTCCTCTTTCGGGAAAGGGGCGGTACAGGAAAGCACCTGCCACGGGGTAGACGTGGTCGGCATGTTCAAGCCTATTACCAAAAGCAGCCTGATGCTCCATTCCGCGGAGAAAATGGGGGATATTCTCCGCACTTGCCTGCGCATAGCGCTCAGCGGCAGGAAGGGGCCCGTGCACCTGAATATCCCGGCGGATTTCCTGAAGAAGAGCGTGAAGCGCCACCTGATACCGCCGGAGCGGTACCGCGTGACCGCGGGGCAGTTCGACAGGAACGCTATAAAGGAGGCATCCAAACTCCTGGTGCACGCCAAAAGACCGGCCATCCTGGCCGGCAACGGCGTGAACCTTTGCGGCGCGCAGCCGGAACTGCGGCGCCTGGCGGAACTGCTGCATGTCCCCGTGGCCACCTCTCCAAAAGCCAAGGGCGCTTTCCCCGAGAACCATCTCCTGTCGCTGGGGGTTTTCGGTTTCGGAGCCTCGGCGCAGGCCGAGAAATACCTCTTGTCCGGGGATGTCGACGTGCTGCTGGTGATAGGGAGCAGCCTGGGGGAGCCCGCCACCTGCGGCTGGGACGCGCGCCTGGAGCCTTCCGGCGCGCTGGTGCAGATAGATATAGACCCCCACGAGATAGGCAAGAACTACCCCGCGCCGCACGGCATCCTGGGGGACGCCAAGGTGGTGCTGCACGAACTGAATTACCAGATAGAGCGGGACCGCAACTGGCTGGAGCCGGCGGACGGCCTGTCCGCGCTGGAGGGGATCCGGCTGTTCAAAAAAGCGGTGCCGCGTTTCGAAAAGCCGGCAGCGATGGACTCGGAAGAGCTCCCTCTGAAACCGCAGCGGGTCATGAAAGAACTGCGCGAACTGCTGCCCGCGAACGCGCTGCTGTTCGTAGACATAGGGACCGTCATGTTCTGGGCCCTGCATTATTTCCCCGTGTACAAACCGGGGACGTTCTACGTGAATATGGGGCTGGGCTCCATGGGGCACGCCGTAGCCGCCTGCATCGGGGGAAAGCTGGCCAGGCCGGACAAACCGGTAGTGGCGCTGGTCGGCGACGCGGCTTTCGCCATGAACGGCATGGAGGTGCATACCGCGGCGGAGGCCGGGGCGCCGGTGATCTGGATAGTGCTCAACAACGGTGGGCACGGCATGGTCTACCACGGTGAAAGGCTGCAATTCGGGGGCAAATTCACCACTGGGATCTTCTCTCACCGGCTGAACGCCGCTGAAATAGGCCGCAGCCTCGGCGCGGAGTCCTTCGACGCCTCCACCCCGGAGGAGTTCAACGCCTGTCTGCGGACCGCGCTGAAGTCGGAGCGGGCCTGCGTGATAAACGTCAACGTGGACCGGGAAGAGCTCCCGCCGATGGGCCACAGGCTGCGGGCCCTCGACAAGATATTCGCAACGTGAGAACTGCCATGAAAAACAAAGACAGGAAGATCATCGGGGACCTGATAACCGGCTGCCGCAAAGCCAAGGTGCTTTTTGCGGCCGTGTCGCTGGGTGTATTCCAACTGACCCGCGGCGCGGGGGCGGCTTCCCGGAGCATAGCCGGAAAGCTCGGTTCGGACCCGCGGGCGACGGAAGTGCTGCTTAACGCCCTCGTCCCGATGGGGTTCCTGCGCAAGAGCTCAGGGGTTTATAAGAACACGCCGATATCCGACAAGTTCCTGCTGCCGGAAAAGAGCGGTTTCCTGGGCCATAACCTCCTGTACCAGAACATCCTCTGGGACGCCTGGGCGCGGCTGGAACAGGTGGTAAAGCGCGGAAGGACGGATTTCCCCCTGCGGAAACTATTGTCCGGGCATAAAGGTTTCCTGGACGGCTATATACGCGGCATGAGCGATATAGCCAAACGGCCGGCCGCCCAGATAGCGGAACTGTTCCCTTTAGACGGCGCCAAAGACATGCTCGACGTGGGCGGGGGGCCCGGCACCTATACCGAAGCCTTGCTTAACAAGGCCGAAGGCCTCAGGGGGACTATCCTGGACCTCCCGGAAACGCTAAAGCTTACGAAGAAGATCTTCAAGGACCACCCGTTGTCGGACCGGGTTCGTTTCCAGGCGGGTGACTACCACAAGGCGGATCTCGGGACCGGCGCGTACGATATGGTCCTGTTCTCCAACGTGACGCACGACGAAGGGCCGGCGGAGAACCTCTCCCTGCTGCGCAAAGCCTTCCGGGCCCTGCGGCCGGGCGGGCAGGTGATAATCCATGATTTCATGCTCAATAGGGAGATGACCGGCCCGGAGTTCTCCGCGCTGTTCTCCGTACACATGCTGGTCTACACCAACAGGGGGAGGGTCTATTCCGTGGACGAATACCGCTCCTGGCTGAAGAGGGCCGGTTTCATCCGGCTGCGTTCGCGCGGGATCTGCGCCGGGGCGGACAACCCGTCCATGGCGCTGGCGGGCAGAAGACCGTAAAGACCTATGAATGCTGCACTGAGAGCGTTGGTTTGCCTTGTTATATGCCTGGGAGGCCGCCCGGCGGCCGCCCGCGTGCTCTCCGTGGCCGACGACATAACGGACCCGCTGACGCTGGACCCTCAGAAACAATTCTCCGAGAAGAACCACACCATCTGCCAGCAGATCTTCGACGGGCTGATCCGCTTCGACCCGGACGGGAAGATAGAGCCGGCCCTGGCGGAATCCTGGGAGAGGATTGACGCGCTGCGCATGCGTTTCAAGCTGCGCCGCGGCGTGTCCTTTCACAACGGGGAACCCTTCGACTCCTCCGCGGTCAAGTTCTCCATCGGGCGCTATCTCGACCCCGCCACCGGCTTCCCCGCGCGGGCCTTCATCGATTCCATAGACAGGGTGGAAACCCCGGACCCGTACACGGCCGATGTCGTGACCAAGTACCCGGACGGGATACTGCTTAACCGGCTCGCGGGTTTTGTCCTTATAGTCCCGCCGCGCTACCTGGGGGAAAAGGGCCCCGACTATTTCGCGGCGCACCCGGTGGGCACCGGGGCTTTCGTCTTTAAGAACTGGGAGAAGGGCAGCGCGATAACCCTGGCCGCCAATGGAAAATACTGGCTCGCCGGCCATCCCAGGGTCAGCGGCCTCGTCTTCCGCTTCATACCGCAGGACAGGCAGATACAGGCGCTGCTTTCCGGTGAGGTGGACCTGATCACGAACCTGCCCGGCACGAAAACGCTTGCGGTAAAGTCCGCCCCTGGCTTTAGCGTAGTGAAGAAGGCCTCGTTCTATACGGTCCCGCCCTGCCTGAACCTGTCGTCCGCGCCTTTGAACGACGTGAACGTGCGGCGGGCGCTCAACCACGCCCTCGACAAGCACAGCCTTATCCGCTACGACCTGCTGGGGAACGGCAAGCCGATCGCGACCTTCAGCATGCCGGGAGAGGTCGGGCATAACCCGCTGCTCATCCCTTATAAATTCGACCTGCGCCGCGCCAGGAAGCTCCTGGCGGAAGCCGGCTATCCCGGCGGTTTCAGGCTCAAGGCCCTGGTAAAGGCCAACGCCGAGAGGACCGCTAAAATAATCGCCTCGAACCTGGAGAAAGCCGGGGTGAGGCTGGACATGGACCTGGTCTCCGACGCCGAGATGATAGAGAAGTTCGCCAGCGGGAAGTACCAGGTGGCCATAGGCGACGTGCCGGACCCGATGTGCCACTCGTATTTCATCCAGGCGGTGACCCTGTACTCAAAATCCCCGTACTCTCTGGGGGCCGACCAGAAATTCGACGACATGCTCGACAGCATGACTGCGCTTACTAACCCGGATTCGTCGGCAAGGGCCGCCGAAAAAATAGACTCTTACATCTACAATAACGCCTTAAGCCTTTTTACTTATCAAAAGATAGCCCTTTACGGGGTCAGGAAGGAGCTGAACTTCGCTCCGTACTTATCCAGAATGCCGTACTTTTACAGGACATACTTCAATGAGAATAAAAAAGCGCGCTAGAATTTCATACGGCTCGGTAGGTGATATCGCGCCCCGGAAATTAGGAGACTTGCGCATGAGGGCCATTGCCGGCGCGGCCGGCCTGAATATCACTTTCCTCCATGAAGAGCTTCCCCCGGACGGGGCGGCCCCTACCGTGGTGCATTCCGCAACCGCCGAGTTCGTATATATGCTCGCAGGTTCCGTTACGGGCCTGGTCTCGGGGAAAAAGATCGAATTAAAGCAGGGGGACTATCTTATGATCCCGCCGGGTGTGGCGCATAAATTCACGGCTGGAAGCGGTGGGGGGGAGGCCATTTCCGTCTTCTCTCCGCCGATGGACCCGGCGAAGCCAGATGCTAAGATCATCCCCGATGAAAACAATACCAGGAACAGGAGAAAGTCATGAACCTGCGCCTTACGCGGACCACCACGCTGTCCCGGCGGCTGCTGCTGCGGATAGTCCCGGTCTCCCTGGCGGCTATAGCGCTGCTCGGGGTGTGCGGCTTTTACGTAACGAAACACCACCTTACCGCGGAGATAGAGAAGAACCTGGCGCTGTTCAGCCGCAACGCCGCGGCCAGGGTGGACGAGTTCTTTTCGCAGAGACGCAACGACCTGGAGACGGTATCGCAAAACTCCCTGTTCGCCGATTATTACAATAATGCCGACTACGGCCTGCGCGAGGAGGCGGAGCAGTACAGGCTGGAACTCGCCAGGTATTTACTCGGCTTCTCCCGCAGGGCCGGGGTTTACCTCAGCATCGTCTACGCCGACGCGTCCGGGCGGGAGGTATGCCGCGTGGAGGGGGACAGGATAGCCGGGCCGCGCGGGGAGTACCCGCAGCGGCATGTTCTCGCCGGTGTCCGGGCCCTGAAAAAGGCGGAAACCCTGCTCTTCCCGGTCCTGAACAAACCCGGCTACGGGCCGGCCGCCGTATATTCCCGGTCGGTGTTCGACTCGTCCGGCGCCTTCAGGGGAATGATAGCCATGGAAGCGGGCCTGAAGCCCCTTCAGGAATCGCTTTCCAGGCTGGCGCTGGGCAGCAGCGGCAGGATACTCGTGACCGATCAGCTGGGCAGGCTGGTGGTCTCCGGCGGGGCCTCCACCGACGATGGCGGGCGGTACGATTTCAGTTCGAGCGTGCCGGTGGCCGGAGAGGATTTCGTGGTGATCGTCACCGCGCGTCTGAAGGATTTCCAGGCCCCGATGCTTGTGATACAGCGGTTCACGCTGCTGTTCGCCCTCCTGTTCTGCGCGGTGGCCGCGCTCTCTATCTATTTCACCATACGCGGGATAACCCGCCCGATACGGGGACTCGCGGAAGCCACCAGACGCTTCGCGGCGGGCAACCTCAAGGAAAGGGTGCCGGTGGACGGCGCCGACGAGATATCCGCCCTCTCCTCGGCCTTCAACACCATGGCGGAACAGCTGATGCGGCGCACCGGGGAAATGGAGGCGCGCATAACGGAACTGCTGTTCCTCCAGGATATGAGCGCGGAAGTGGTAGGGAATCTCAGCGAGGACAATATCAGCAGGGTCTGCCTCAGGGCCGCCGTGGCCGGGCTGGGTTTCGACAGGGGCACCATCTACCTGGTGAACAGGGAAGGCACCCACCTGGTGGGCCGCAAGGTCCATTCGCCGCACCAGAAGGATTTTACCGACGAGGATATGCGCAAGCGGACGGTGGCTCTGGACGGCGGGGACGTACTGGCCGAGGCGGTGCGCACCAGGAAACCGCTGCTCGTAACGGATCCCGGCAGCGATCCGCGCGTCAACAAGGCCTTCGTGGACGAGGTGCAGACCCGGTCCTTCTGCCTCGTGCCCATCATGACGGAACAGCGGGTGCTCGGGGTCATGGGGGTGGATAATTACTACAGCGGCGCCGGGATCACCGCGGATCACCTGTCCAAGCTCATACTGTTCTGTAATTTTACTGCGCTGGCGCTGGAGAACGCGGCGCTGGTGACGGACGTGCGGGTCTCCCGGGAGAGGTACCGCGCCGTGCTCGACAACTCCCCTGAGGCCATCCTCGGCCTGGACGCCGGGTTCCGCGTTACGGTATGGAACAAGGGCGCTAAAGAACTGTTCGGCTATTCCGAGGAGGAAATGCTGGGGAGTTCCGCCTCCCGGCTGTTCGATCCGCTGGCGTTCGAGGTCTTCTCCCGTGACCTGGCGGCCAAGGGCTCCTTCGCCGACCCCTGCGTGCCGGGGATAGGCTCGAACGGGAACAAGCTTGAACTGTACGTTATCTGCGCCGGTTCCGGGACGGGCCGCCGCGGCGGCGAAGAGTGGACGGCCGTCATCCGCGACACTTCGGAGCAGCGCAAGATGCAGGCGCAGTTGATACAGGCGGAAAAACTTTCCGCGGTCGGACAGCTTATATCCGGGGTAGCCCATGAAATGAGCAACCCGCTCTCGGTGATACTGGGTTTGTCGGAGATGTTCCACAGGTCCGGCGCCGACCCGGTGAAGGTCACTGCGGAGGAGATGACGCTGCTGTTCAGGAGTTCCCTGCGCTGCGGAGATATAGCGCGCAACCTCCTGGCTTTCGTAAGGGAAAGCCGCAAGAAGAAGCAGGCGGTTTCAATTCCGGAAGCGGTGGACGGCGCGGTAACCCTCATGGAATACAAGTTGCGCAGGACGGACAATATCGTCATCAGGAAAATATACGGCGAACACCTGCCTCCGGTCCTGACGGATCTTTCCCAGCTGGAGCAGATCCTAGTCAACCTGATACAGAACGCGCGCGACGCCATGTTCCTGCAGGAGGGAGAGAAAACGATAACCATCAACGCTTTTCGCCGCGCGGAGGCGGTCGTTATAACCGTGGCGGACAACGGCCCCGGCATCCCGGCGGCGGACCTGCCGCGCGTCTTTGAGCCCTTCTTCACCACCAAGGCCGAAGGCCAGGGGACCGGCCTGGGCCTGGCCATCTGCCGCCGCATCGCTGAAGAACATGGCGGCCGCATCTCCTGTGAAAGCGCCGACGGTATGGGAACGGTGTTCACGCTGCTGCTCCCGATCGTGAACCAGTCACCGGAAGACGAGGCGGGCAAGTCCAAGTGTCCCGCGTCCCTGCCGCCTGGAAAGTGCGTGCTGGTAGTGGACGATGAGCCGGACATGCTGCGGATGACAAGAAAGATCCTGGAGGCCGAAGGACTGCTGGTGCATACCGCTTCCTCCGCCCCGGAAGCGATAGAGAAGCTGAAGGCGGGCGGATATGACGCGGTGCTCTGTGATGTGGAAATGGGGCCGGCCAAGGGGTTCTCCGTAAGGGAGAAATTCCTTGAACTTAATTCTGAAGCCGGCTTTGTGTTCACTACCGGCAACATGCTGAACCCCGCCCTGGTCTCAAGGCTCAAGGAGTATCGCGTTCCTTTCCTGCCCAAGCCGTTCAATCAGACGGAACTTGTTTCGGCCATAAGCGAAGCCCTTTCCCGCCCAGCCTGCGGAGCCAATGACGACATAAAAGCCGCGCCCTCCGGGGGGTAGGGCGCGGCCCCGCTTCGCATTGGGGCGGCTGTCCCGCAACTCTGCCGCTTCAGGCCGGAGCTATATTGCCGCCGCCGCCCGCAGACTGACCCGCGGGTGATCTGTATCCTTAATTGGTGTTTATTTCGTGACGGGCAGGCCGGCGGCGATCCAGGCCAGGATGCCGCCCTCCAGGTGGCCGGCCCCTGCCCGGCAGGGAGGAAGATTTTTTGTATCATATGGCTTACCCTATGGCCAGGAAAGTCTCCATCCCCGTGCTCCTCGCTGCCGCCGCGCTGGCCTTCCACCTTTTCGCCGGGCTCTCTTTTATCCGTTCGGCCGCCGCCACCTACGACGAGACCGTGCACCTGGCCAGCGGCTTCTCCTACCTGCATACCGGGCGCTACGTGATGAACATCATGGACCACCCGCCGCTCTCCGAGATGCTGTCGGCCCTGCCGGTGCTGGCGCTGAAGCCGCAGGCCTTCACGGCGCATCCCTACTTCGCCAATTTCATGCCTTACCATTACGGCGACCTGTTCCTTTACCAGAACACGGTTTCCCCGGAGCGCCTGCTAAATACGGCGCGGGTCTTCACCTTCCTGCTCTGGACGGCGCTGGCCGCCTGGCTGATCTGGCTTTTCGCCTCGCGGCTGGAGTCCCGGGCGGCCGGGGCCTTCAGCCTCTGCGCTTTCGCCTTCATGCCTGTTTTCATCTCCAACGACGCCATCATCAGCACCGACGCCGCGGCGGCGTTATTCTATTTCGCCGCCTTCGCCCTGGGCTGGCTCTTTACGGCGGAGGCGCCCGCCGGGAAGAAGGGGGAGAAGGGAGGCCGCCTGCGGCTGTGGGCCGCGCTGGCCGGCGCCGCGTCCGGGCTGGCGCTGGTCTCCAAGTTCAGCATGTTCGTAGTGCCGCCGCTGGTGGCCGCCTTCTGGATAGCGGATAATTATTTCTGGCCCCGGCTTAAGTTTTCGAAACTGCTTGGCTACATTCTGCTCTACGCCGCCGCCTGCCTGCTGGTGGTGGCGCTGGTCTACAAGTTCAACCTGGGGCTCTACTGGGACGGTCTCCACGCCACGCTGAAGCGGCTGGATACCGGGCGCTCTTCCTTCGCCCTGGGGCAGTATGCCCTGAATGGCGTCTGGTGGTATTTCCCGGCGGCGCTGGCGGTAAAGACGCCGCTACTGGTGCTGGCCGGGGCGGCCGCGGGCACCTGGCTGGCCTTTAAGAATTTCCGCAAAGACTACCTGTGGCTGCTGCTGCCGCCGGCTTTCTTCTTCGCGGTGGCGCTGACCGCCAAGGTGCAGATAGGCTACCGCCACATCATGCCCGTGATGCCTTTTCTAGCCGTACTGGCGGGCCTGGCGCTGGCGCGCCTTTACGAATGGAAGAGGGGCGCCTGGCTGGCCGCGGCGCTGCTGGCGCTGAACGCCGCCTCCGTGGCGCGGGCGCACCCGCATTACCTGGCCTATTTCAACGAGTTCGCCGGCGGGCCGGCGGGCGGCTATAAACTTTTCGTGGATTCCAACCTGGACTGGGGGCAAAGCGTCAAGCAGGCGGCTGAGTATCTTAAAGGGCGCGGGAACCCCCCGGTCATCTTTTCCTACTTCGGCGTGGCGCGCCCGGAGAGCTACGGCGTCAATTACGTCCCGCTGGGCGTGGTGTCCAACGTGGAACTTAAGGGGACCGGCGCGCAGGTCTGCGGCATGACGGAAGTCCTGCTGGCGGTTTCGGCCACCAATCTGCAGGGCACTTATTATCCCGACAAGCAGACCTTCGGCTGGCTGAAGGGCAGAAAGCCCGCATTTATCGCCGGCTATTCTATTTTTATCTACGACCTCACCCGCGACGGGGAGGGACTGGAAAAGCTGGCCGCGATCTTCGACCGGGAGGGGCGCAACGCCGAGGCGGACTGCCTTTACGGCCTGGCCGGTAAATAGCGCGCAGGCGGCAATATGAAAAAGATCCTGAAATGGGCGGGAGTGCTTTTCGGAGTTTCGGCGGCCGCTTCCGTGGCGCTGAGCCTTTTTGTCTCGTCAAAAAAGAAGACCTGCCTGCAGGGAGAAGGCTGGCCGGCCATGGAAGCCTGCTCCTTCCTGGTGAACTGGCAGAGCGGCACGGACAAGGCCGAGTACCTTTTCAGGAGGGCCCAGCTGCGCGCCAAAGGTCAGATGTGGGACGGCGAGCTGGCCGACCTGGAGGCCGCGGCCGCGGCGGGGCTGGACGCCGGGCTGGCCAAAGAGCGCCTGGCCCTGATCTACGGCGGGCTGGTGAAAGCCTACGGCCTGAAGGGGGACGCCCCCGCGGTGGTGAGGTCCGCCGGGCTGGCGGTGCAGGCCGGCATTACGGACCCGGAGATACACATAGCGCTGGCCGGGGCCTACATAGAAGAGAAAAAATTTGCGGAGGCGGTGGAACTGCTGGACCGGGCCGGGAGTCTGCCGAACGCCAAAAAGCATCCTTACTATAATATGTTGGCCGCGGCTTACGGCGGCCTGGGCGAATACGAAAAAGCCTACGACGCCCTGAAGACCGCGCTGACGGTGCCGGCCCCGCGCCCGGTGCTGGCTTCCACCTCCAAGAATATGGGGCTGGCCTGCTTCGAGCTGAAGCGCTACGGCGAGGCCGAGACTTATCTTGCCTACGCCCTGCGGGCCGGGGCAGACTGCCCGGAATGCGGCCTGCTGCTTACCACCATACGAGGTGCGCTGGAGCCGGCCCCGCGGCCTTCCCGGGCTAAAAAGCAGCGCAACTGAACCTTCTCTGTTGAAAATAAACATTTTCACTCGAAAACATCTTGCGGCTTTTGCCGGTGACGCCTCCCCGCGGTAAGAGCGTGGCATTAAAATTGTTCAGGACAGGCGAGGATGTTTGTCGGTTTAAGTAGTATATAGTAAACTATGGTTTCCCCAGCGGTACAGCAACTATGAAAAAACTGATCCTTTACTGTCTTTGCGCGGCGCTGCCGGCCTGCTTCTGCGCGGGGTCCGCGTCGGCGGAAACTTTCACCTCCAAATCCTACATTAAGGCCGCGCTCGGCGCCTCGCCGTCCATGCGCAAGGCGGAGCAGGCTTTCAGGCAGGCCGAGAGCAATTACAAGGCGGCGCTGCTCGACGCCGCGCTGCCGGCTTTCACGCTCAGCATGGGGGAAACCTTTTACGACCAGAGCGACACGCGCCTGCGCCTTGAACGGGAGGACGTTACCTCAAGCCTGTCCGCCTCCTGGAACCTCTACGATTCCGCCTCCAGCCCCCTCAAGAAGGTGAGGACCGCCAGGCTGGACTACGAGGCCGCCAAGCTTTCCTTCCTGACCGCGCAGCAGAACGAGGCCCTGAAGGCGCTGGGTCGTTTTTACGCTCTTTACTCGGCGCAGCAGCGCATCGGCACCTCCAGGATGAACCTGGCCTCGCGCGAGCGCCAGTACAAGGATACTAACGAACAGTTCCAGTCCGGCACGCGCAGCCGCCTGCAGGTGACCCAGAGCGAGGGCGACAAACTGGCCAGCGAGATCTCGCTGGCGAGGGACGAGGCCGGAGAGGTTAAAGCCCGTATGGCCTTCAATGAGCTGCTCAACGCCGAGCCGGAGACGGAGCAGTCCGTGGAGGTCAGCACGCAGGCCGCCGACATTAAGCTGCCTCTGCCCAGGACGGACGTGGCCAGGGCCCTGGAGAACAATTTCGCGCTGCGGCAGCAGCGCCTGGCGCTGGAGAGGACGCGCATCACCAGCCGCACCTCGGTGCTGTCCAATTACCCGCGCTTACGCGTGGACGCCGCCTGGCGCAAGAGCGCGCTGGGGCTAATCGGCGAGCCGGCCTACGGCGGGCCGAACAACCCGTCCTACAGCCTGGGAGCCTCCCTGAATTTCCCTTTCGGTTTCTTCGGCCTGCAGAACTACCTCGAGATAGACGCCGCCGGCGCCGCGCTTAAATCCGCAGAGCTGGAGCTGGAAAATTCCGAGCGGGCGCTCAAGACCCGGGTGCTTTCCGCGCAGAAGGACATAGAACTGCAGGTGAAGTCCCGCCGGCTGCTGGAATTCCAGGTGAAGGCGCAGCGGGAGACCACGGAAAACCTTATGAGCGAATATTCGCAGGGCGGCGCCGATTCAGTGCAGCTGGACCTTGCGCAGTCCAAGCTGCTGGATTCCAGCAACAACCAGATAGCGGCCCTGAATGACCTGGACCTGGAGCTGGCCAATTACAGGATCCTGATGGGCGAAAAGATCTGGGAATAGGAGACTTATGAAAAGGTTAGCTAAATCTTCGTTCTGGATAGTGATGCTGGCCGTGCTGGCCGCCGCCGGGTTCGCCGGCTACACGCGCTACAAGAAAATGACGGTGCGCCAGGACCTCACGGACTTTATCCGCGAGGTGAGCCGCGGCGACCTGAAGCTGGACCTGCAGGAATCCGGCGAGCTGGTCTCGCGCGACACGGTTGACGTGTTCCCGCCCGGCAAGGGCTTCGTCGTCGAGGTTTTTAAGAAAGAGGGCGAGTACGTAGAGAAAGGCGAGAAGATAATGATGTTCAAGGGCGGCGAGCGCATAGATTCTACGCAGTATGTGCCCGTGCCCATCGTCGCCACTCGCGCCGGCCTGCTGACCCGCTGCGCGGCCAGGGGCTACGGGGCGGAATCGGAAGAGATCCGGGAGGGCAAGCGCCTGGACAGCGCCAGCACCTGCGTGACCCGCATCGTGGACATGAACACGCTGGCCGTGAACCTGAAGATCAGCGAGATAGATATTTTCAAGCTCAAGCGCGGCATGCCCGTCTACATTACCTTCACCTCGATCCCCGGAGATAAGTTTTCCGGCAAGATAGACGTCATCGCGCCGGCGGCCGAGAGCAAGAATTCCGGCTGGGGCGGCGGCAGCAGCAAGGTGTTCCGCGTCGTCATCAATATCGACAAGCCGAGCCAGAAGATGCGCGTCGGCATGAGCGCCGTGGTTACGGCCAACATGAAGGCCAAGAAGGACGTGCTGAAGGCGCCCATAGAAACCGTTTTCCAGGACGGCCTGAACTATTACGTCTACCGCCAGAAGGAAGGCTACGAGGCCGAGAAACTGCAGGTGTATCCGGGCCTGCGCTCTGAATACGAGCTGGAACTGGCCGGGCCCGTAAAGCCGGGCGACAAGCTCTTTACCGCCGCGCCGGAGAGCCTGAGATGAGCATAGCCTGCGAAGGCCTCACGAAGGTCTACGAGGGCGGCAAGGCCGGCTGGCCGGCGCTGCGCGGGCTTTCTTTCGAGATATCGCCGGGCGAATTCGCCGCCGTCACCGGTCCTTCGGGCTGCGGCAAATCCACCCTGCTCAACATCATCGGCCTGCTCGACGAGCCCAGCGGCGGGCGCTACGCGCTGCACGGCCGCGACGTTACCACGATGTCGGACCTGGAGCGCTCCGTCGTGCGCCGCGACCAGATAGGGTTCGTCTTCCAGTCCTTCCACCTGCTGAACCGGATGTCAGCGCTGGAGAACGTCTGCCTGCCCATGCTCTACGCCGGCGCGGACCGGCACGCCGCGCGCGGGCGCGCCGGAGAGCTGCTGAAGAAGGTCGGCCTGCACGGCAAGGAAAAGAAAACCCCGCTGGAACTCTCCGGCGGCGAGCGGCAGCGCGTGGCCATAGCCCGGGCCCTGTCCAACTCCCCGAAGCTCATACTGGCTGACGAGCCTACCGGCAACCTGGATTCCATTTCCAGCCGTGAGATCATGGACTCCCTCTTCGCCCTGAACGCCGAGGGCATCACGATAGTCATGGTTACCCACGACAAGGAACTGGCCTCCAGGGCCGGCCGCAATATAAAAATGCGCGACGGGAGGATAGAGCCGTGACCGCCCTGCTCAACGCCGCGCGGACCGGCTTCGCCGAGATCTGGGCGCACAAGACGCGCTCGGCCCTGAGCTTCCTGGCCATCGCCGTGGGCTCGGTGGTCTTCATAGACGCTTTTTCCGCGATAGTTCATACCTACGAGCGGCTGGAGCAGCAGAAACAGGTCTCCGGCATGGCCCGCATGCGGATCTCGCAGAACAACAGCCAGCGCTTCGCCTCTCCGGACGACGTCGGGCCCCCGCCGGTCTTCACCTACGAGGACGTGACCGCGCTGAAGGCGCGCCTGCCGGGCATGTACATGATCTCGCCCGAGGGCCGGGACTGGATGAACGTCTTTCAATACGGCGAGCACCGGGTGATGACCGGCGTGCACGGGGTCACCCCGGACTGGGCCAAGCGCGACTTCGTCTATACCCTGAAGGGCCGCTTCCTGGACTGGCACGACGTGGAAAACAAGCTGCGCGTCTGCGTGCTGGTGCGCAAGGCCCCGCCGCCGCCCTCCAACGCCTACAATAAGACGATGATGAAGAAGTACAACTTCAGCGGCGGCTTCGATACGCTGGTGGCCCATAACGACCTGCTGGGCAAGAAGGTCAATATAGACGGCTACACGTTCACGGTCATCGGCGTGCTGGAAGAACTGCCTTATTCCAAACGCCCCGCGAACATCATCGGCAGCCAGCAGGATTACAAGATACTTGCGCCGGTCACCACGCTGATCCACTACAACTTCATCGGTTCCTACCAGTCTCTCGACGTGAATATAGACACCGGCAGCGAGGCGTCCTTCGGCGAGACGGAGCGCAAGGTCGCCAATTTCCTGAAGATCCAGTTCGGCGACTCGGAGCTCTTCGTAATAGAGAACCAGCTGGAGGCTATCCGCGAGCGCATCGCCACCAGCCTCAAGTCGGCGCTGGTGACGATCTCGCTGGGCATGCTGGCCTTCATCGCCGGCGGCATCGGCATCATGAACGTCACGCTGGCCACCGTTTTCGCGCGCACCAGGGAGATAGGCATACGCCGCGCCATCGGCGCCACCCGCAGCGACATCATGCTGCAGTTCATCGTGGAGGCCGTCATGCTGGGCTTGATAGGCGGCCTTATCGGCTCCGCGCTGGGCTGGCTGTGGGGCGTGCCGGTGAAGGTGATGCTGGGCATGGGCGGCAGCCCGATTGAGCCGTGGATGCCGCTGGTCGCGGTCCTCATCGCGGCCCTTACCGCTTTCGCTTTCGCTATCTACCCGGCCTGGGTGGCCGCGGGGCTGAAGCCCGCCGACGCGCTGCGCGCCGAATAGGAGGGGAGATGAAAAAAGAACTGCTGCGGTCCAAGGCGTTCCTCGCCGGGGCGGGGCTGCTGGCCATAGGAACCGCGCCGCTGCTCCTCTACATACTTTACGAACTGGCCACCGGCGCCAAGGGCGGCAACCCCATAGGCCTCGGCCTGCTGTTCTTCGTCTCCTTCTGGCCCGCCGTTATCCTGATGGTCATCGGCGCGGTCTCCGCCGCCCGCCGGGCGAAGAAAGACGGCGCTCCCCCGTTAAATTAAACTAATACGCTCCTTCCCTCCCTCGTGCGCCGGCGCTCTTGCCAAGCGGGCGGGTATTTATGGACAATACTGTATATCTTACGACGAGAGGTGCTTAAATGTGCGGAGTCATAGGCCTGCGGTGCGGTAAGGACAGGGAAGACCTGGGGGCGGAGGCCTCCCGGCTGCTGCGGATGCTGGAATACCGCGGCTACGATTCCACCGGCGCCCTGATACAGGACGCCTCCGGCAAGATCACTTTAAAAAAAGACGTCGGGGCTCCCTCCGTCATCACTAAAAAGCTCGGCATAGACCGGCTGGCGGGCAAACTGTTCTGCGGCCAGGTGCGCTGGGCCACTTTCGGCATGGTCACCAAAGAGAACGCGCAGCCCCACGAAATGAGCTGCCACACCCACCTCTACGGCGCGCATAACGGCAACATCACCAACTGCGACCAGCTCAAGGAATGGCTGACGGCGCGAGGCCATGACGTGAAGAGCGACAACGACGGGGAAATGCTGGTGCACATGGTGGAGCATTTCTTCGCGATCGAGCTTAAGAAACTCAAGAATATCAAAGACGGCAAGCAGCGCTACGGCGCGCTGAAGGCGGCCATCATCGCCGCCGCGCAGAAGACCACCGGTTCTTTCGCGGCCGTGGTGGTGGACCCGGTCACCGAGCTGATGGCCTGCATAAAGGCCGGCAGCAGCCTCTACATGGGCGCCGGCGCGCACAACGAGCACGGCCCGTTCATCCTGGCCTCGTCGGACCTGGCCAGCGTGCTGTCCTCCACCAAGATGCTCTACCCGATAAAAGAGGACGAGTTCGCCCTCTACACGCACGAGCGGGCGGATTTCTTCCACCTGCGCACCGGCCGCGCCATCAAGAAGGACAAGGTGCGCAGCCACCTGCGCGTGGAGGAGACGGGGCTCAAGAAGCCGTTCAAATATTTCATGGAGCAGGAGATCTTCAGCGAGGCCGCCGCCGCGGCCAAGGTGCTGAGCTATTTCGCCGACAGGTCGCCGCTGACCGACCTGGCGAGGAAAGCCGTCGCCGCCGACCCGGCTTTCGCGCGGGACCTGCGGGCCAGGGTGGCCAGGCTGGCCGACGTTACCGACGAGGCCGAGCTTAAGAAAGAGGCCGCCGCCTTCTTCGGCTGCCGCTCCATGCGCAAGGCGCTGGGCTACGCCCGGAGCTGCCGCCTGCCGCTGGCCTCCATGGCGCCGGAATCCGTCATGGCCGATTTCTTCAACGAGCTGCGCAGCCTGTGCGGCTCGGCCGAGTGCGGGCAGGCGCTCAAGTTCGCCGACGCGCTGTTCATGCTGGAGGAGATAGACGAGACGCGCGCCAAGATGAAGGATTACTGCGCGCGCATGGCCGCCTGCCGCCGGAAGGGCCGCACGGCCTACTTCGTGGCCTGCGGCACTTCTTTCAACGCCGCCAAATGCGCCTCGGTGTTCTTCAACCGCATCGCCGGCGTCAACGTGACCGCCTACCTGCCCGGCGACTTCCGGGCGCAGTGCCTGGAGGCCGTGCGCGACGGGGATATCATCATCGGCATCAGCCAGAGCGGCGAGACCAAGGACCTGATAGACGTGTTCAACCAGGTGAAGGCCGCCGGCAAGAAGGTCGACTACATCAACGTGGTCAACAACGTCAATTCCACCATCGCGCTGGAGAAGTCCGATATCTTCATCCCGCTGCACTGCGGGCCGGAGATAGCGGTGCCGGCCACCAAGAGCTTCGTGAACCAGCTGCTGGTGCTCTACATCATGGCGCTGCGCCTGGGCGAGCGCTTCGCGAAAGACAAGCTGGTGGCCCTGCCGCAGGAGAAGCTCAGGAAATACGCCGAGAGCCTCTACCTGATCCCCGAGCTGATCGAGGAGACCATCAATAACACCCGCGACGCCGTGCAGCAGGCGGGGCGGGATCTGTACCTGGAGCCCAGCATCCACATCCTGGCCACCGGCATGCAGGGCCTGGCGCGCGAGGGGGCGCTGAAGGTGCGCGAGGTGGTGCTCAACCACACCGAGGGTTTCGAGTCGCCGGAGTTCAAGCACGGCCCGAACACCATCCTCGGCGTGAACACTATCTTCGGCATGGAGGGCGTGGGCGCGCTGGTGAATAAATTCGCCGACACCGTCCGCTACGCGACCGGGCACTCCGGCAAAAAGCTGCCGCCCGAGAGCCTCGCCCGCATCATTCGCGCCGTTTCCGACTACGCCTTCTTTGACAAGAAGCCGGCCGGGCTTTCCCTCGCGGAGGCGGAGGTCTTCGGCGGGATCCTGAAGCAGCATAACTTCTTCGAGAGTATGTACACCAACTACCCGCTGTTGTTCATAACCGGGCCCAACGCCCGCGACGTGAACCTGACCATCTCGCAGATCAACACGCACAAGATCCGCGGCGCCAACATCTACGTGATAGCCGAGGAGGATAAGCTGCTGCGCGACGCGGCGCAGAAGAGCGTGCCTTCCATGTATTCCAAGACCTACCAGCACGGCTATGTGGCCCTGCCCAAAACCGGGGACGACCTGCTGGTGTTCTTTACCGGCTCGGTGGCCCTGCAGCTGCTGGCGCTGGAGATGAGCGTGAAGAAGATGAACTTCCTGGACCGGCTGGAGATCCGCGACCACGGGGTACACCCGGACTCGCCCAAGAACGTCAGCAAGTCTATAACGGTAGATTAAAAAGGCTCCTGTCGCCTTTTGGCGCGAAGCGCCGCCTTAATGGGCGGCGCTTTGTGTTTATAATAAAAGTCTTGACAACTAGTGTAAATCCATGTATATTTAGTATTAGATACTTAAATATTCCTTTTAAAGAGGGGCTATGGACAAATTCAATCCCGCTGACGGCGCCGCGCTGAAGAACTTCCTGGTTATACCTTATGACGAGCTGGAGGCCCTGAACCTGGAGGCGGCCGCGGCGGCCGAGAAACTTTCCCCGGCTGAACTCGAGAAGAAGTACTGCGCCTACCTGCGCGGCGAGAAGCGCCTGAAGGCCGTGACCGTCTGCTTCACGGACATAGAGGGCCGCTTCCACATGCTGGACTACGACAAGCAGTTCTTCCTCTCGGCCAACGACAACCTGACTTTCGACGGCTCTTCGATACGCGGTTTCTCGGCCCAGCGCGAGAGCGATTTGCGCCTGGGCATAGACTGGGGCAGCATCGTCTGGCTGCCGGCCGACGTGTTCGGCCCCGGCAAGGTGATAGTTTTCGGCACGGTGCTCAACCGCGACAAGAGCCTTTACGACTCCGACTTCCGCGCCCGCCTGGGCGAGCTGGCCAGGGAGATAAAGAAGGGGGCTGGCCTCACCGCTAACGTGGCGGCCGAGGTGGAAGGCTTCCTGGTGAAGGGCCTCAACGCCGAGCAGGGCTATAACGATACGCATGGTTTCGAGCTCATCTCCACCGGCGGCTACTACCATTCTCTGCCGCTGGATCCCCTGAAGAAGTTCATCGACACCGCCGCCGAGGCGCAGCGCGCCATGGGCTTCCGCAACGAGAAGGACCACCCCGAGGTGGCCCCGTCGCAGTTCGAGCTGAACTTCTCGCACGCGCACGCCGTGCGCGCCTGCGACCTGATCCAGCTCTACAAGCTGGTCTGCCGCCAGGTGGCGGCCAACATGGGCATGACGGCCACCTTCCTGCCCAAGCCGGTTTCCGGCGTGAACGGCAGCGGCATGCACCTGAACCTCTCATTCTCGAAGGGGGGAAAGAACATCTTCTTCGACGCCAGGGGCGAGGAGGGGATGTCGAAAGCCGCCTGGGACGTGGTTTCCAGGATACTCAACCACGCGCAGGAGCTGTCGCTGGTGCTCAATCCCAGCGTCAACGCCTACCGCCGCCTGGACCCCCATTACGAGGCCCCGAACCAGATCAAGGTGTCGGCGGTGGACCGCGGCGCCATGGTGCGCATCCCCGCCGGCAACGAGCGCTCCGCGCGCCTGGAGATCCGCTCCGTAGGCCCGGACGCCAACCCCTACCTGGCGCTGTTCGCCCTTATCGGCACCGCGCTCAAGGGCGAGCCGCTTACCAAGGACGAAGGCAAGCGCGACCGCGTGCGCTACCTGCCCGGCAACATCCACGACGCCCTGCGCCTGTTCCGCGGCAGCGAGTTCATGAAGGCCCTGCTGGGAGAGGCGCCGCACGAGAAGTACGCGCACCACAAGCAGGCCTCGGCGGACCGTAATCCCAAGGAGCTGGGCAGCATCGTAAAGACTTCCGAGGTGCTGTTCCACCACGACGTGACCACGCAGATGCTCTGGCACAAGTTCTGACGCCTGCGGCGCAGGATAAAAAACCCGGCTTCGGCCGGGTTTTTTATTTGCCGGGGCTGCCGCGGGCCATAGTACCCAGCGGCGCGTAGGCCGTATTACTGCGGCCGGGTTACCCTTACGGCTCTTATTGAGGGAGAGCCATTATTTATAAACTTCTACAGGAAGGCAGACGGTTAAGGAGGCATCTTGACTATTATAGACCACAGACTGGTTCGGGCGGCCGCGGCGGCGGCGGCGCTTTTTTGCTGCGGCCCAGCCGCTGCGGAGAACATGGATTTTGACCGCGGCGGCTCGCCGGTGATAGCCGCGGTTCTTTCGGGGGAAACCGTGGCCGTGCCCCAGGCGGCCTCCGCGGACGCCGCGGACAAGGCCTTGCGCGGAGAAACCTTCGTGGAGCGCCAAGGCGTCGCCTATATCTGGCCCGAGATAGTATTCGCCCGCGGCGGGGATTACGCCGAGTTCGCTTATACTATGAGCCAGAATCGCGACCAGGTGCGCAAAATGCTGCTGCAGGAGTTCGGCGAGCTGCTGCTCCCCATGGCTTACTCCAACACAGACGTAAACGAGCTGGCCAAGACCATCCTGGGCGCCATCCTCACCTTCGACGGCATGCACGCCGCGCACAAGGACGAGGCCGTTCAGGGCCTCGGGGTTTCTTTCGAACACGGCCTGCGCGCCGAGCTGGACCGCCTGTTCATGGCCAACATGCTCAGCGATAGCCGCCGCCGCGTGGAGTTTCTCTCCAAGAACGCCTACGCCTACAGGGGCGTAAAGAACGGCGCCGCCGACCCGGAGCTGCCCGTCGGGGCCATGAAGTCGGTGGGCTTCCTGATCCACGGCTCCTACACGCTGCTGGGCGGCAGCCGGATACAGGTCACGGTGACGCTGGAAAAGCTGACCGGCGGCACCAGCCGCAGCTTTACCGCCTCCGAGCCCATCTCGCAGATCATGCCGGTGCTGGCTAAGCAGCTCTTCGACTTCTTCCAGGCCAACGAGTTCCAGGAATGGGTCAACCCGCAGCCGCACCTGCAGTGGCTGCCCTCTTCCGTGACCCGGCCCGAGGCCACCGCCACCGAGGGCAAGCTGTACTGCCGCGGCCAGGGCGCCCGCCTGCCTTACTCGCGCGAGCTGCTGCTGGCCAGCCAGGGCGGCAACTACCTGCCCGGCGGCATCCCGCCGCTGAAGTACGGCGTCTACCTGGTGGCCGACAAGCAGCGCCACGACGAACAGCACTACTTCTTCACCGACTCGTCCTCCGACGCCACCGGCGGGCCGGTGCGCACCTCGGCCGGTTACGGCACCATCCGCGCTTCCTACTGGTGCGTGAAAGGCGCGCCTTCCGCCGAGGTCCGCTTCTACGAGAGCCTCTACCGCCTGCGGCGCGAGTCCGCCGACGCTGAGGTTACGCGCGCGCTGGAGTGCCTGCTGCTCAAGCTCGACGACTTCGGCGCCAGCGACTGGTTCTGCGGCGGCGCGTACCCTTCCGCCGCCAAGGCGCAGGACTTCCTGGCCCGCAAAGGCTACGTGATAGAGCTGCCCTGAGTTCTTTGCCTGTAGAGCGCTGCGGGCCGGAAGGTAAACCTTCCGGCCCGCTTCGCTTCAGGCCGCTGGCCGCTTTTTGTTATCATAGCGGATAGGGAAACCTCAGGCAGCCGCCCTGGTTCCCGGCAATTTATGACATTCAAAAACCTGATCCTGCCCGCCCTGCTGGCCCTGTCGCTCTCCGGCTGCGGCGGCGCGCAGTATTACCTCTACACTCTGTTCGGGCCCGACCACCATTACGCGGCCTCCGCCGGGCCCGTGGCCGCCGTGCCGCCGCCTCCCGCGCCCGGCTCGGCCGCCGATAAAAAAGACTTTGAAATCCTCCTTGACTGGCAGGCCAGGCGTACGGAGGCCGACTGCGCCGGGGCCAAAGCGCAGTCAGCGGCCGACTACGACAAGTTCTTCGGCGAAGTCTCGCCCTTCCCGAACCCCCTGCCGCCCGAAGCCTCCACCATACTCTTCCGCGTCTATTACGACGGCGGCAAAACGGTGGGGGCCGCCAAGAAGCGCTTCTCGCGCCCGCGGCCTTTCCGCAGGGACAAGGCCATAGAGCCCTGCCTCGGCCGGATAGGGGGGCTGGCCTACCCGAGCGGCCACGCTACGGTCTCGCGTCTTTTCGCGCTGCTGCTGGCCGACGTGCAGCCTGCGCGCCGGGAAATCTTCCTGGCCAGTTCGGACCGGGCGGCGCTGAACCGCGTCATAGGCGGGGTGCACCACCCTTCCGACATCGAGGCGGGCAAACTGCTCGGCAACGCCATCTACGCCGAGCTCCTTAAGAACCCGTCCTTCAGGGCCGACCTGGAAAAGCTCAGGGCCCTGGCTAAAAAATAAAAAGGGCCCTATGAAACTCCTGCTCGCTCTGCTCCTCTCCGCCTGTCCGGCCGCGGCCGCCGAGGCGCCCTATTTTGTGAACGTCGCCTCCGCCGCCGGCCTGGCCGCCGTCAGCGCGCAGAACCCGGCCTGGGCCGACCTGAACGGCGACGGCTGGCCGGACGCCGTGCTGGGCAGCACCTTCGGGGGGCAGGCCTCCTATGTCTTCCTGAGTTCGCCTTCCGCGGAGGGCAGGGGCTTCCGCGATTTTACGGCCGAGTCTGGCTTGAACGCCGCCCCGGCGCCTAGCACGGCGTCCCGCGCCGGCAGCGCGCTGGTTTTCGGCGACCTGGATAACGACGGTGACCTCGACCTGTTCAGCGCCCGCTACTCGGAGTTCGAGAAGCCCAGGACCGATCCCAAGACCGGCGAACTGCTTAAGGACGCCGAAGGAAAACCGGTCTTTGAAAAGCAGGACGACGGCCTGCGCTCCGCCGTGCTGCTCAACGACGGCACCGGGCGCTTCACCCACCTGGACAACTCCGGAGTTGAAAACCCGCCCGAGACCTCCGGCTCCGGCGCCCTCTTCGACTATAACGGCGACGGCATCCTGGACCTTTACGCCGGCAACTGGTACAAGGAATACGGGGTTTCCTTCCTCTGCTATCCCTCGCGGCTGTATAAGGGCCTGGGCAACGGCATGTTTCAGGAGGTTACGGCCGAAGCCGGCCTGCTGACGAGCCTGACCGAGGGCCGGCCGGATTCCAGCCGGCCCGTCTACGGCGTGTCCCACTGCGACTGGGACAACGACGGGCGGCAGGACATCCTGGTCTCGGTCTACGGCCGGCAGGGCAACCGCCTCTGGCGCAACAATGGGGACGGCACCTTCAAGGACATGGCTTCCGTCAGCGGCTTCGACGGGGACGCCGTCAGGCACGGCCGCTACCCGCCCGGCGTGAAGCGCGAGCCGGAGCGGGAATGGCGCTCCCACGGCAACACCTTCTCCGCCGCCTGCGCGGACTACGACAATGACGGGGACATGGACGTCTTCCTGGGCGAGATCACGCACGCCTGGGCGGGAGAGGCCTCCGACCGCTCGAGCCTGCTGGAAAACCTGGGGGCCGGGAAAGGCTTCGCTTTTAAGCGGAACTCAGACGTGCTCTACCGCGTGCACCAGGATACCCGGAACTGGAACCAGGGCGACATGCGAGTCTCCTGGGCCGACTTCGACAACGACGGGCGGCAGGACCTGCTGCTGGCCAGCGGCGATTACCCGGACGCGCAGTACCTGCGGCTATTCCGGCAGATAAAGCCGCTCAAGTTCGAGGAGATCACGGAAAAAGCCGGGTTCGGCTGGGAAAGCTCCGGCGGCATCTCCATCGCCGACTACGACCGCGACGGGGATTTGGACATACTGGCCGGGAAATCCTGGATGCGCATGCCGGCGGCCCGGCGGCAGGGCGCCTGGCCGGCCCCGGCCCTGTTCCGCAATGATTTCAACAACGGCAATCACTGGTTGGCTGTAAAGCTTGAAGGCCGCGGCGCCGGCGCTGCCAATAAAGGCGGCATCGGCGTGCGGGTGACGGTGAAGGCCGGGAAATACCGGCAGGTCCGCGAGCTCTCCACCGCGCACGGCCACGCGGGCCTCTCCGACGAGCAGACCCTGCATTTCGGCCTGGGCGGGGCCAGGAAAGCCGACTCCATAGAGGTGCGCTGGCCCGGCGGAGCGGCCGTCTATAAAAATATCCCGGCCGACCGGTACATCAAGATAACAGAGGGAGGGGGGCTCACGGATTGGCTGCCCGGCAAGCGGGCGAACCCCTGATAAACAAAAAGCCCCGCCGGATGGCGGGGCTTTTGTTTTGGCGCGGCGCTTTAATTCTCTACTTCGAACTCTTCCTTGCCGGCGCCGCAGACCGGGCACACCCAGCCCTCGGGCAGCTTCTCGAAAGAAGTGCCGGGGGGGACGTTGTTGTCGGGGTCGCCGACAGCCGGGTCGTAGATGTAGCCGCAGAGCTTGCAGACGTATTTTTTCATGTGTTCTCCTTGAGTCAGGCTTTCCATAGCCCGTGCAGGTTGCAGTACTCCCGGGCTTCCAGCGTCTTGGGCGTGAAGCACAGGCAGAAAGTCGCTTCCGGGGCCATGCCGGGCTTGAGATATTCGCGGTACACCTTGCCGTCGGCCACGAGCTCTATCCACTCTATAAAGTGCTCGGCCAGCATCGGGTGCGCCACGGAGCCCACCTTCACCGTCACGCCCTTCTCGGTCTTCTCTATGACCGGCACATGCTTCTCTTTGGCGCCGTCCGAGGTGTTCTCGAACATCGCCTTCATGTCGGTGCCGCAGCAGATCAGCACGCCCGGCCCGCCGTGCAGGACTTCCACGATGTTGCCGCAGGCCTCGCACTTGTAGATTTCCCTTCTTTCAGCCATATTAATTTCCTCCTTAACCTTCACCCTAAATTAAACCAGCGCCCTGAGCGCGGTCAGCACTTCGTCGTAATTCGGCTCTTTGGCCACTTCGGGGACCAGCTGCGCGTACTTCACGATGCCGTCCTTGTCCACGATGAACACGGCCCTGGCCAGCAGGCGCAGTTCCTTTATCAGCACGCCCCAGTTCTTGCCGAACTCGGCTTTCTGGTAATCGGAGAAGGTGCGCACCGCTTTGACGCCGGCGGCGCCGCACCAGCGCTTCTGGGCGAAGGGCAGGTCCATGCTGACTACCAGCACGCCCACATCCGGGCCCAGGGCCTCGGCTTCCTTGTTGAAGCGGCGGGCCTCCAGGTCGCAGACCGGGGTGTCGAGGGACGGCACGGCTATAACCACGGCCACCTTGCCGCCGTAGACCCGCGAGAACTTCATCGGCAGCATGTCGTTGTCGGTCACCTTGAAATCGGGCGCCGGCGTGCCGACCTTCATCTCGTCGCCGACCAGCGTCACCGGGCGACCCTGCATGGTCACCGTGCGCTTCGCGGTTTCTTTCTTTTCTTCGTTGATGTTTTCGTCCATTGTTTCCTTTACCAGTTATGCGCCAGCACTTCGAAGTAGGCCTTGGGATGCGCGCAGGCCTGGCAGTTCTCCGGGGCCTCTTCGCCCTCGTGGGTGTAGCCGCAGTTGATGCAGCGCCAGGTGGTCTTTTTGGCCTTCTTGAAGACCTGGCCGTCCTCGAGGTTCTTCAGGAAGCCGCGGTAGCGGGCCTCGTGCTGCTTCTCGGCCACGCCGATGGCGTCAAAGGCCTTGGCCACGGGTTCGAAGCCCTCTTCGCGGGCGGTCTTGGCGAAATCGGGGTACATGCTGCCCCACTCGTGCTTCTCGCCGTCGGCGGAGGCTTTCAGATTGGACTTGGTGTCGCCGATGCAGCCGGCGGGGAAGGTGGCGGTTATCTGCAGGTCGCCGCCCTCGAGGAATTTGAAGAAGCGCTTGGCGTGCTCCTTCTCCTGCGCGGCGGTCTCTTCGAACGCCATCGAGATCTGAACGTAGCCCTCTTTTTTCGCGGCGCTGGCGAAATAGGTGTAGCGGTTGCGGGCCTGCGATTCGCCAGCGAAAGCCGCAAGCAGATTCTGCTCGGTCTTGGAACCTTTTATCTTCATTTGTCCTCCTGGTTTATGTAAAACACTGCCGGAACCCAACCGGCAGCGAAAGAGAGAGATTATATTCTACTAAAAATCAGGTATTGTTGCCCCTGATGCCGGCGCGGGTCAGGGCGAAATCGTATCTTACCGGGTCCTCCGGCGCCAGGCGGCCGAAAAAAGCCGTTATCTCCACGGCGGTCTTCATGGAGGTGTCTTTCCTTTTGGTTATCCCCATGCCCATCGAAACCTGCCGCATGTGAGTATCGAGCGGGATGATCAGTTTCGAAGGTGACACACCGGTCCAGACGCCCGGGTCCACCGCGTCCTTGCGCACCATCCAGCGCAGGAAAAGGTTCACCCGCTTGAAAGAACTCTTGTGTTCGGGACAGGGCGTCAGCGTGGGCGCGCAGGCCTGCGTGTTGAAGGCGTTAATGAACCTGTACAGCGCCTCCTCCACGGTGGGCTCGGCCTTGTCGTAGCCTGCCAGGAAGAGTTTTTCCAGCGAGCCGTATTTCTCCAGCGCGCGCTTTATATTGAGCAGGAAGACCGCCATTTCCTCTCCTGTCGTAAAGCGGTGCTTGTAACGGGCCAGATTCTTCTTTATCTCCGCCGGCGGCGTAGTCTTAAGCCAGGCCGCCGGGGTCTTGCCCATGGGGGCAAGGACCTTCTCTACGCTTTTTAAAATCTGCGTGACATTGCCGTAGGCCAGGCAAGCCGCTATCAGGCCGACCACCTCGCGGTCGGCGGCGCTCTTATACCTCCAGACGAATTCCAGCGGGTCCGGGTGTATAAATTCCGGCCGGTTCATCTCGCGGTAGGTCTTCTCAAGGAAAGCTTTTGTGGGGAGCATGATGTAATTATATTAAAGAGAGGGGCAGAGGTCTCTCCTCCTCTGCCCCGCCCCGTTTACTAGTGTTAAGCGCTGGCTTTAGCGCCGAGTATGGCTTCCAGGTCCTTCTGCGCGGTCGTGGTGGGCATGATGTTGAACTTCTCCACCAGCACCTTCAGCACGGCCGGGGTAACGAAGGCCGGCAGCGTCGGGCCGAGGCGGATGTTCCTTATGCCGAGGTGCAGCAGGGTCAGCAGGATGCAGACGGCCTTCTGCTCGTACCAGCTCAGGATCATCGACAGCGGCAGGTCGTTGACGCCCACGTTGAAGGCCTTCGACAGGGCCACCGCCACCTGTATGGCCGAGTAGGCGTCGTTGCACTGGCCCATGTCGAGCAGGCGCGGGATGCCGCCGATGTCGCCGAATTCCTGCTTGTTGAAGCGGAACTTGCCGCAGGCCAGCGTCAGGATAACGGTATCCTTGGGCGCCTGCTCGGCGAACTCGGTGTAGTAGTTGCGGCCGGGCTTGGCCCCGTCGCAGCCGCCGATGAGGAAGAAGTGCTTGAGCTTGCCGGCTTTGACCGCGTCGATCACGGTGCCCGCCACGCCCATCACGGTGTTATGGCCGAAGCCCACCAAAATGGTCTTGGGGTCGCCGTCCTCGGTGAACCCGGGGGCTTTCAGCGCCGCTTCCACGGCCGGGCCGAAGTCGCCGTTCTTGAGGTGCGTCACGCCGGGCCATTCCACCAGGCCGGTGGTGAAGATGCGGGCCTTGTAGCCGTCCAGCGGCTTCTGTATGCAGTTGGTGGTCATCACGACCGAGCCGGGGAAGGCGTTGAACTCCTTCTGCTGGTCCTGCCAGGCGCCGCCGTAGTTGCCGGCCAGGTGGGCGTACTTCTTGAGGCCGGGGTAGCCGTGGGCGGGCAGCATCTCGCCGTGGGTGTAGACGTTGACGCCCTTGCCCTCGGTGAGTTTAAGGATATTCTCCAGGTCCTTCAGGTCGTGGCCGCTGACCAGGAGGGCCTTGCCCTTGAGGGGGTTGATGCGTACGGGGGTGGGGACGGGGTGGCCGTAGGCGGTGGTGTTGGCTTTATCCAGCAGTTCCATCACGCGCAGGTTTACCTCGCCGCACTTCATATTGTAGCCCACCAGCTCGTCCACCGTCGGGTTGGGCTTGGTGAGGAAATCCAGCGCTTCGTGGATGAAGGCGTAGACTTTCTCGTCTTCCTGGCCGAGTACCAGCGCGTGGTCAGCGTAGGCGGCCATGCCTTTGAGACCGTAGGTCAGCAGTTCCTGCAGGCCGGCGGCGTCGTCGCCGAGCGCCTTTTTGCGGGCAGCTATGCCCTTCTCGGGGGCTTCGGCCAGCAGGGCGGCGTAATCTGAGGGAGCGGTCCAGGCGGCGGGGCCGTCCAGATCGGGGTTGCCGGCCAGCGCGCGGGCCTTGGCCTTTATCTCCTGTCCCTTCTGTATCTGCTGCGCTATATTTTTGGGGTCGAAGTTGACGTTGGTGACCGTGGTGAACAGGGCTTCCACCACGAACACGTCTATGGTGCGGTCGCGCTTGCCGGCTTTGGAGGCCTGGTGCGCGTACTGGCTTATGCCCTTGGCCTGCCAGAGCAGGAGGTCCTGCATCTTGGCCGTCTCCGGGTCTTTGCCGCAGACACCCTGCACGGTGCAGCCCGTGCCTTTCGCCGCCTGCTCGCACTGGTAACAGAACATGTCGTCGCTCATTTTTATTCTCCTTTTATATTAACCTAACCTTGAATCTATTTCCGCTTTGAAAACTCCGAAATCTTTCCGCGCAGCACGGCCTCGAACCTTTTATTGGTGTCCGAGAGGAACTTGCCGAACATGCAGTCGCTGTGGCGGCAGACCTTGGCGCCCATCAGGCAGTCGTGCAGCTGCACGGGGCCGTCTATGGCGGTCATGAAGTCGCGCACGGCGGCCTTCTTGCCGGTGGGGGAGAGGGCGAAGCCGCCCTTGGGCCCGCGCACAGGGGCCACCAGCCGGGCCCTGGTGAGCTGCTGCAGCACTTTGGAGAGGTGGTTGTAGGAAACGCCGAGGTCGCTGGCGATGTCCTGCGCGGAGCACAGGCCGGGCCGCTGCGCCATGTAATCCGCCGCGTGCAGTCCTATGGCCGCGGCTTCCGAGATCTTGAGTATGGTCTGCATGTCTTAAGAGTCCTTTGTGGTAATGTGGTATTACTATACCACAACAATCCTGGATTGTCAAGGGCCGGCCGGCCCGCAAAAAAAGAGTATTGCGCAGTATTCTGGGATCACGACGGGCCGAGGCCCCCGGATTTGTGCCGCGGAGTTTAAAATCGTAGAATATCAGCGTAGTAGTACTTCCACTTTCCCGGTTAAGAGGTGCGTATGCTCAAAGCAGCCATCGTCATGGGAAGCGATTCTGACCTGGGAGTATTATCGGCAGCCGCCAAGGTCCTCGAGCAGTTCGGCGTACCCTTCGAAATAAAGATACTTTCGGCCCACCGCACCACCGCGGCGGCCCTCGCTTTCGTCTCGGCCGCGGAGAAGAAAGGCTTCGGCGTCATAATCGCCGGGGCCGGCGCCGCGGCCCATCTGCCGGGCGTGCTGGCGGCCGCCACGCCGCTGCCGGTGATAGGCGTGCCGGTGAACGCCACGCCGCTGGCCGGCATGGACGCGCTGCTCTCCATAGTGCAGATGCCGCCCGGCATCCCGGTGGCCACGGTGGGGGTTAACAACGCCAGGAACGCCGGCCTGCTGGCGGTGCAGATCCTCAGCGTGAAAGAAAACGCGCTCAGGGCCAAATTCAAGGCCTTCCGCGAGACGATGAAGAAGGAAGTGCTGGCGAAAGACGCGCGGCTGGGCAAGATAGGTTATAAGAAGTATCTGGAAGAGCAGAAGTAGCGGTGCTGCGTTGCGCGGGCGGGCAATCTACCTTGAGACAGGAGATGAGCATGTCTGAGCTGAAGCTGATACACCAGGGCAAAGTGCGGGATCTGTACGCGGCGGGGGAGAAGTATCTCCTGATAGTTTCTTCGGACAGGATCTCGGCCTTCGATTTCATCCTGCCCACGCCCGTCCCGGGCAAGGGCGCCATCCTCAATAAGATAAGTTCCTTCTGGTTCTCGCGCACCGGCCATATAATAAAGAACCATATAGTTTCTTCCGATATAGACGAGATACGCGCCCGCGTTACCGCCCCGGCCGGCTTCGACTGGGACTACATGCGCGGCCGCGCCCTGCTGGTGCACCGCGCCAAGCGTGTGGACTTCGAATGCGTGGTGCGCGGCTATATCACCGGCTCCGGCTGGAAAGAATACCTCAAGCAGGGCAGCGTCTGCGGCCTGAAGCTGCCGGCCGGGCTCAAAGAGGCCCAAAAATTGCCGGAGCCTATTTTTACGCCCACAACCAAGGCCGACCAGGGGCATGACGAGAACGTCTCTTTCGAGACCATGGCGGCGGCCCTGCCGCCCGGCCTGGCGGAGACCATCAGGGACAAGAGCCTGGCCCTTTACAATTTCGGAGCGGCGCACGCCGCCAGGGCCGGCATCCTGCTGGCGGACACCAAGTTCGAGTTCGGCCTGCTCGACGGAGAGCTTATACTCATTGACGAGGCCCTGACGCCGGACTCTTCCCGCTTCTGGGACGCCTCGAAATACGCCGTGGGCAGCAGCCCTGCCAGCTACGACAAGCAGTACGTCAGGGACTGGCTGGAGGGCAGCGGCTGGGACAAGAAGTCCGCCCCGCCCGGGCTGCCCGCTGAAGTAGTGCGGGGCACCCTCGAAAAATACGAGGAAGCCCTGCAGAAAATAGCGCAAGCCGGGTGAAGTGCCGCCCGGCTTCTAAATTTCAGGATGGAACCAAAATGATAATAGAGATCTGGACCAAAGAAAAATACGCGGCCAGCGAGGACGCGGGCTTTATCGGCCGCATGGCGCACGCGGGCCTCAAGGTGAAGGCCGCGCGCCTGTCACGGCTTTACCGGGTAGAGGGGGAGTTCAGCCGCGCGGAATTCGAGCGCCTGGGCAAAGAACTGCTGACCGACCCGATTACCGAGAAATATTCGCTCTCCCAATGGAAGCCGGGGCTTAAGAGCGCCTGGCGCGTCGAGGTGTGGCTGAAGGATTCGGTCACCGACGTGGTGGGCGAAAGCGTGAAGGGCGCCATCGCCGACGTGCTGGGCCGCGAACCCAAGACGGTCAGGTTCGGCCGCGCCTATTACGCGGCCTGCGAGTCGGAACCGAAGCTCAAGCACGCCGTGGTGAAAACCCTGGTGAACGAGATCGTCAACAAATTCAAAATAGAGAAAATATGAACGATACCCTCTCAAGATTCACTTCTCTCCCGGCCAAAGAGCTGGAGGCGCTGGATAAAGCCGCCGGCTGGTCGCTCAACGCCCTGGAGCTGGCCGAGGCGCAGCGCCAGTTCAGGAAAATGGGCCGCCAGCCCGCGCGCGGTGAGCTGGAGACCATAGCGCAGACCTGGTCCGAACACTGCAAACACAAAACCTTCTCCGGCCCCGTAGTTTTCAAGGACGGAAGCAAGGTCAAGAAGTACAAGAACCTTTTCAAGGAAACCATCGTCAAGGCCACCAAAACGCTCAACAGGAAATGGTGCCTGTCGGTCTTCACCGACAATGCCGGCATAGTGGAGTTCGGCAAGGACGGCAAGTGGGGCCTGGCTTTCAAGGCCGAGACCCACAACCACCCCTGCGCCGTCGAGCCTTACGGCGGGGCCGAGACGGGAGTGGGCGGCGTGATTCGCGACATCCTCGGCGTGGGCCTGGGCGCCAAGCCCGTGCTCAACACGGACACCTTCTGCTTCGGCCGGCTGGACAGCAAGAAGAAGCTGCCGAAGAACGCCCATTCCCCGGAGCGCATCATGCGCGGCGTGGTGGAAGGCGTGCGCGACTACGGCAACCGCATCGGCATCCCGACGGCCGCCGGCGGGCTGTACTTCGACGAAGGCTATTTGCTCAACCCTCTGGTCTATGTGGGCTGCGCGGGCCTGATTCCCGTGGACAAGATAGATAAGAAGGTCATCCCCGGCGACCTGATAGTCTCCATAGGCGGCCGCACCGGCCGCGACGGCATACACGGCGCCACTTTCTCCTCGGCCAATATCGACGAGGATACCTCCGCCTCCGCCGTGCAGATAGGCCACGCGGTCAACGAGAAGAAGGCCCTGGACGTGCTGATGCGCGCCCGGGACCTGGGCCTCTACAACGCCGTCACCGACTGCGGCGCCGGCGGCTTCTCGTCGGCCATAGGCGAGCTGGGCTCCGAGACCGGCGCCCGGGTGCGGCTGGACAGAGCACTGCTCAAGGACACGCGCATAGAGCCCTGGGAGATCTGGGTCTCGGAATCCCAGGAGCGCATGATCCTCTCCGTGCCTAAAAACAAACTCAAGAAACTCGCCGCCATACTGGACGCCGAGAGTTGCGAATACTGCGTGATGGGGGAGTTCCCCGGCGACGGCAGGCTGCTGGTGACGCACAAGGACGAAACGGTGGTGGACCTGCCGATGGAGTTCCTGCACGGCGGCGTGCCGAACTTCGAAAAGCAGGCCCGCCGCAGGAAGATAAGGATAAACTCCGCGCCCCCGGCCCTGCCCTCTGAAAAATACGGGCAGATCCTCAAAGACCTGCTGGCCCATCCCAATGTCTGCTCCCGCCACTCGGTGATAACCCAGTATGACCACGAGGTGCAGGGCGGCACCGTGGGCAAGCCGCTGCAGGGGCGTTACGGCGACGGCCCCGGCGACGCCGCCGTGATCTGGCCGCAGGCCGCCACCCTGGACCAAACCGATTTCTCCGGCTTCGGGGTCAGCCACGGCTTCAACCCGGCCATAGGCAAGATCGACCCCTACCAGATGGCGCTGCATTCCATCGACGAGGCGGTGCGCAACCTGCTCTGCGCTGGCGCCGATGTTTCCCGCACGGCCATACTGGATAATTTCTGCGCCGCGAGCCCCAAGGACCCCGAGGTGATGGGGGACCTGGTCCTGGCCGCCGAGGGCTGCCTCGACGGGGCCATAGCCTATGGCGCGCCTTTCATCTCCGGCAAGGACAGCTTCTACAACCAGTCCAGGGACGCCGAGGGCCGGGAATACCCGATACCGCTCTCGCTGCTGATTTCCGCCACGGCCCCGGTGGAGGATGTGCGCAAGGCCCTCACCATCAACTTCAAAGAGGCCGGCAACCCGGTGTATCTGGCCGGTCTGAACGCTCGCGGCATGGGCGGCTCGGTGTATAACGAGCTGAACGATTCCGGCAATAACGCCGTGGCCCCGCTGGATATGGGCGCCGCCGTAAAGCTTTATACCGGCCTGGCCAAGGCCATCAAGGCCGGCTGTGTGGCCGCAGCCCACGACGTATCGCAGGGCGGGCTGGCCGTGACGCTGGCCGAAATGGCCTTCTCCGGCGGCCTGGGTGCCGAGCTGGATCTGGCCCCCGCGGCGAGGGAGAAGAAACTTACGGCGCTCGAACTGCTATTCGGTGAGAGCCCCGCCCGGCTGGTCTTCGAGGTAGTGAAGGGCAAAGAGACCGAATTCCTGCGCCTGGTTAAGGGGCTGCCGGTTTCAGAGATAGGTTATGTGAGCGAGGAGCCGGTCCTCTCTGTGCAGGACGGGAGCGTACCTCTCTTCAGGGAAGACCTCGCCGGGCTCAAGGCCTGCTGGCGGAGGGAGCTGATATGAAAAAACCCAAGGCGATAATCCTGCGCGGCACCGCCACCAACTGCGACATCGAGACCTTCAATTCCTTCAAGTACGTCGGCGCGGAGCCAGAGCTGGTGCATATCAACCAGCTGCTCTCCGGCGGGCGCAAGGTGCTGGACTACGATATCATGGCCTTCCCGGGCGGCTTCTCCTACGGCGACGATATCTCCGCCGGCAAGATTTACGCGGTGAAGATGAAGAAGCTCGCGGCGGACTTCGAAAAGTTCATCAAAGGCAGGCGTCCGGTTATAGGCATCTGCAACGGTTTCCAGATACTGGTTAAAACCGGCTTTCTGCCCCAGAACAGGGCGAACGCGCAGGTCTCGACTCTTTACACCAACGACTGCGGGCATTTCATCGCCAAGTGGGCCAGGCTGAAGGTCAATAAGAAGAGCCCCTGCATCTTTACCAAGGGCCTGCCGGACGAGATAGAGCTGCCGATAGCCCACGGCGAAGGCAAGTTCATCGTGGAGGATAAGAAGGAGCTGGCGGCCATCACGGCCGGGAACCTGCACGCCCTCACCTATTGCGAGAACCCCAACGGGTCCATGCTCGACATCGCCGGGGTGACCAACCCGGCGGGCACCTGCTTCGGCCTGATGCCGCACCCCGAGCGCAACTTCTTCGCCTGGCAGAACCCGGACCGGCCGGCCGCCGCGCGCGAGACCGAAGCCGCCGGCTTCCAATTCTTCAAGAACGCCGTAGAATACACGAGGTAAACCATGTGCGGAATATTCGGCATAACAGGGACTAAAGACGCCGCGAAGCTGGCCTACGTCGGGCTGTTCACGCTGCAGCACCGCGGGCAGGAATCCGCCGGGCTGGTGACCGACGACGGGGGGACGCTGCGCCATCACGCCGGCATGGGCCTGGTCAACGAGGTGTTTGACAACGCGGTGCTGGCCGGGCTCACGGGCCGCAGCGCCATCGGCCACATCCGCTATTCCACCACCGGCTCGAGCCACATCAAGAACGCCCAGCCGCTGGTGCTCAACTCCTGCCTGGGGGTTGTGGCCGTGGCGCATAACGGCAACCTCACCAACGCCGACGCGCTGAAGGCGAAGCTGCAGAAGGACGGGGCCATCTTCCAGTCCTCGAGCGACAGCGAAGTGATCCTGCACCTGTCGGCCCGCTGCCCGGGCCGCGGCCTGGAGGACACGCTGGCCAAGAACCTGCCCAAGCTGGCCGGGGCCTACGCCTTCCTGTTCATGGCGCCCGGCCTGGTGATAGGCGCGCGCGACCCGCACGGCTACAGGCCGCTGGTGCTGGGCAGGCTGGGCAAGTCCTATCTGCTCGCTTCCGAGACCTGCGCCATAGAGGTGGCCGGCGGCAAGGTGCTGCGCGAGGTGGAGCCAGGCGAGATGGTTTCTATCGCCGGGGGGAAACTGCGCTCCAGGCGCTTCGCCAAGGCCAAAGAATTCACGCGCTGCATCTTCGAGCAGGTCTACTTCGCGCGGCCCGACTCCGTAGTGGCCGGGCGCTCGGTGCAGACCGCGCGCTACGAGATAGGCGCCCTGCTGGCCAGGGAGCTCAAGAGCGTCAAGGCGGACATCGTCTCCGGAGTGCCGGACTCCGGCACCGTCTACGCGCTGGGCTATTCCGAGGAGTCCTGGATCCCTTACCAGACGGTCTTCATGCGCAACCATTACACCGGGCGCTCCTTCATCCAGCCCGACCAGGGCCTGCGGGAATTTACCGCCCGGCTGAAGCTGGCCCCCATCCGCGACGTGATAAAGGGCAAGACGATCATCCTGATAGACGACTCGCTGGTGCGCGGCACCACCTCGCGCAAGATAGTGGCCAGCCTCAAAAGATCCGGCGCGAAGAAGGTCATCATGGCCATCGCCTCGCCAGCCATCATCTCGCCCTGTTATTTCGGCATAGACACGCCCAATAGGAAAGAGTTGATCGCCAACAAGCTCTCCGTCGAGCAGATCCGCCGCTACATCGGCGCCGACGAACTGCATTACCTCAGCCTGGGCAGCCTGGTGGGCGCCTGCGGAAGCGGCAAGGACAGGAATTTCTGCGTCTCCTGCTTCACGGGCAAGTACTTGGAGGCGCTGTGAACGTACTGCTCATCGGCTCGGGCGGCCGCGAGCACGCGCTGGCCTGGAAGCTCAAGCAGAGCCCGCTGCTGGGCAAGCTCTACGCTATTCCGGGGTCCGACGCGCTGGCCGGCCTGGCCGCGCGTCCGGCCATAGGGGCTGAAGATTTCGAGAAGATCTGCGCTTTCTGTTCCGAAACGAAAATAGACCTGGTAGTCGTAGGCCCTGAAGCCCCGCTGGCCAAAGGCATCACCGATTTCCTGACCCGCCGGGGGATCAGGGTGTTCGGCCCGTCGCAGAAAGGGGCCATGCTGGAGGCGTCCAAGCAGTTCGCCAAAGAATTCATGGACCGGAATTCCATCCCCACGGCTTCTTTCACCGTCCTGTATTCCGCGGACTTCGCCAGGGAGAAAATAAAGGAAAACAAAAAATACCCCGTGGTGATCAAGGCCGACGGCCTGGCCGCCGGCAAAGGCGTGCGCATCTGCTGCAGCGAAGCCGAGGCGCTGGCCGCCGTGGACGATTTCATGGAGAAGCGCATCTTCGGCTCCTCCGGCTCGAAAGTTGTGCTGGAAGAATTCCTGGCCGGCACCGAAGCCTCGGTGATGGCGCTGGTCGACGGGGAAACCTATTTAATGCTGCCCGTCTCGCGCGACCACAAGCGCCTGCAGGACGGCAACAAGGGGCCCAACACCGGCGGCATGGGCGCCGTCTGCCCCGTGCAGCTGCCCGCGGCCGACCTGGAGATAATTGAAAAAGAGGTGCTCGCGCGCTTCGTGGAGGGCGTCAAGAAAGAGCGCCTGGGCTTCCGCGGCCTCATCTACGCCGGGATCATGCTTACCATGGACGGGCCGAAGCTGCTCGAGTTCAACGTCCGCTTCGGGGACCCGGAAACCCAGGCCATCATGCCCGTGCTGAAGTCCGACCTGCTGCCGCTGCTGGCCGCCTGCGCCGACGGGAAACTGGCGGGGCGCGAGCTGGAGCTGACCGGCGAGACCTGCGTCTCCGTGGTGGCGGCCGCCGCCGGCTACCCGGAGAACCCCGAAAAGGACAGGCCCATTACCGGTCTCTATAACCCGCTGCCCGGCGTACAGGTTTTCCACGCCGGGACGGCGCAGAAGGACGGCGGCTACGTTACCGCCGGCGGCAGGGTGCTCTCGGTCAGCGCCAGCGCCAAGGATCTCGGCGCCGCCCGGCAGCGGGCCTACGCGGCCCTGGCTAAAATAAACTTTGAAGGCATGCAGTACCGCAAGGACATAGGGCTTTGATCAAGGAGAAACGATGACTACCTACAAGAAAAGCGGCGTGGATATAAAACTGGCCGACAAGTTCACCGAGTTCCTGCAGAAGAAGTCCAAGGCCATAGGCGGCTTCGCCGGCCTGCTGCCGGTGCCGGAGATGAAGAACAAGTACAGCATCGTCGCCTCCACCGACGGCGTGGGTACCAAGCTCAAGCTCGCCTTCCTGCTCGACCGGCACGACACCATCGGCATTGACCTCGTGGCCATGTGCGTCAACGACCTGCTCTGCTGCGGCGCCCGCCCCATGCTCTTCCTCGACTACTACGCCACCGGCAAACTGGACCTGGCGCGCTCCAAAAAGATCATCGACGGTATTATGGAAGGCTGCCGCCAGGGCGAAAGCGCGCTGCTCGGCGGCGAGACCGCCGAAATGCCCGGCTTCTACCAGCCCGGCGAATACGACCTCGCGGGCTTCTCCGTAGGCATCGTTAAAAACTCCGAAGTCCTGGACGGCCGCAAGGTGCGCGCCGGCGACGTGCTGCTGGGCCTGCCGTCCACCGGCTTCCACTCCAACGGCTTCTCCCTGATCCGCAAGGTCCTGGGCGACAAAAAGCTGCTCAAAAAGTTCGCCCCGCGCCTGCTCACCCCGACCAAAATATATGTAAAGGACATCAACAAGCTCCGGGCCGCCCTCAAAAAACAGAAACACGACGTGCTGGCTCTCGCCCACATCACCGGCTCCGGCATTCCCGGCAACCTCCCCCGCGTCCTCCCCAAGCACCTCGGCGCCGTAGTATGCCCGGGCGCCTGGAAGGTTCCTTCCATAATGCGCGAGCTCCAGGCGATAGGCAAAATTCCCGAGCCCGACATGTGGGACTCTTTCAACATGGGCCTCGGCATGATCGCCGTCCTCCGACCCGCCGCCGTAAAAACCGCCCTGAAAACTTTAAAGGGTTCAGTAGTGATCGGCGAAGTAATAAAGGGCCGCAACGAAGTCGTTTTAAAGTAGTGCGCCTGAGGGTTACCCCGGGCGGCCCGTTCCGGTCGCTAAACTTTAGGAGGACTATGAAAAACATCGTCGTATTCGCTTCGGGCGGCGGCACCAACCTGCAGGCCCTCATAGACGCGGCCCGCGACGGCCGCATAGACGGCAAGATCGTCCTCGTAGTCTCCAGCAAACCCGGCGCCGGCGCCCTCGCCCGCGCCGCCGCCGCCGGCATCCCCGCCGAAACCGCCTCCCCCAAAGACCTCGCCCCCGCCGACTACGACGAACGACTCGCCGCCCTGTGCCGCGGCGCCAAGGCCGACCTCGTCTGCCTCGCCGGCTTCATGCTCAAACTCGGCCCCAAAATGCTCGGCGAATACAAAGACCGCATCCTCAATGTGCACCCCGCCCTCCTGCCCTCCTTCGGCGGCAAAGGTTTCTACGGCCTGAAAGTCCACGAAGCCGTGCTGCAGGCAGGCGCTAAAGTCAGCGGCGCCACCGTCCACTTCGTGGACGAGAACTACGACCGCGGCCCCATCGTACTGCAGCAGCCCGTCCCAGTGCTGCCCGGCGACACCCCCGAAAGCCTCGCGCAGCGCGTCAACGCCGCCGAACTGGCCCTCTACCCCTCGGCCGCCGCCCTCTTCTGCGCCGGCCGCCTCAATATCAGCAACGGCCGCGTGGAAACAGCCGGCCCGCTGCCCGAAACCGGCAAAGTCCGCCGCGCCCTGATTTCGGTCTCGGACAAAAGCGGCCTGCTGGAGTTCGCCCGGGGCCTGGCCGCGCAGGGAGTGGAACTGGTCTCCACCTCCGGCACCTTCAAGCTGCTCAAAGAGTCCGGCGTGCCCGTGCGCGCGCTGGAAACCCTCACCGGCTACCCCGAAATGCTCGACGGCCGCGTAAAAACCCTGCACCCGGCCGTGCACGGCGGCATACTCTACCGCCGGGACGACCCAGAGCACGCGGCCACCGTCTTCAGGTTCGGCATCGAGCCCCTGGATATGGTGGTGGTGAACCTCTATCCCTTCTCCGCCACGGCGAAGAAAGCCGCCCCCTGGTCCGAGGAGCTCATTGAGAACATAGACATAGGCGGCGTGGCCCTGATACGCGCCGCGGCCAAGAATTACGCCTCCGTGGCGGTGCTCACCTCGCCTGAGGATTACCACCCTGCCCTCGAAGCCCTGCGCGCCGGCGGCGGCGAGCTGCCGCTGCAGCTGAAGAAAGACCTGGCCGTCAAAGCCTTCAAGCATACCGCCGCCTACGACGGGGAAATAGGCTCCGTGCTGGCCGGACCTTCGGCGGATTTCCCCGAAACCCTGCAGGTCAAACTTCACAAGGTCCATGCCCTGCGCTACGGCGAGAACCCGCACCAGGCCTGCGCCCTCTACACGCGCAAGGCCGCGCCGCCTTTCGCGCAGCTGCAGGGCAAAGAGCTGTCCTACAACAACATCCTCGACGCCTACGGCACCTACCAGGCGGTGCTGGAGTTCGACAAGCCCGCGGCCGTCATTTTCAAGCATGTCACCCCCTGCGGCCTCGGCACCGGGACGGACATAGCCGAAGCCTTCGAGCGGGCCTGGAACTGCGACCCGCTCTCCGCCTTCGGGGGCATCATCGCGGTGAACCGCCGGCTCGACGGGCGCATAGCGGAATTCCTGGCCAAGAAGTTCGTGGAAGTCATCTGCGCCCCGGATTACGAGCCCGCGGCGCTGGAGGTCTTCTCCAAAAAGCCCAACCTGCGCCTGCTCAAGTGGGAGAGCTTCCCGGCGGACAATCTGGTGCTGCGCTCGGTGGGCGACGAGGTGCTGGTCAGCACCGACGACAAACTGCTGTTCGGCGAAAAGTGGGAAGTGCCCACGAAGCGCAAGCCGACCAAAGAGGAAGAAGCGGCCCTGCGCTTCGCCTGGGCGGCGGCCAAGTACGTGCGCTCCAACGCCATAGTATTCTCGGACACCTGCCAGACCGTGGCCATCGGGGCCGGGCAGATGTCGCGGGTAGACTCTGTTTTCATGGCCGGCCACAAATACGAGGCTTTCTTAAAGGCCAACCCTAAACCGGCTACGCTGGTAATGGCCTCGGACGCCTTCTTCCCTTTCCCCGACGCTCTGGAGGAGGGGATAAGGATCGGGGCCACGGCCATAATCCAGCCCGGCGGCTCGGTGAAGGACAAGGAAGTGATAGAGGCCGCGGACAGGTTGGGCGCGGCCATGGTCCTCACTGGCGTGAGGCATTTCAGGCACTGACGGTTCAGGACACGGCGGGGAAGTAAACAGTGAAGACCGCGCCGGCGCCGGGCCGGTTGGCGGCGAAAATATAGCCCCCGTTCTGCGCGACCACGCCGTACACGGTAGAGAGGCCCAGGCCGGTGCCCTTGCCCTTGGGCTTGGTGGTGAAGAAGGGTTCGAACATGCGCGGCAGTACTTCTTTAGGGATGCCCGGGCCGGTGTCTGAAAGTTCGAAGGCGGCGTAGCGGCCGGGCGGCAGGGAGGCGGGCAGGCCTCCGGGCCCCGCGTTGTAGGTCTTTATAAATATTTTGCCGGAATCCTTCATGGCGTCCTTGGCGTTGACCGCCAGGTTCATGATGGCCTGCTTGAGGTGCTCCGGCTCTATCCTCACCTTGGCCAGGTCCTCCGCCAGCGAGTAGTCCACCGTGATGTTCTTGCCGAGCAGGGTGCCGAGCAGGATCTTCAGCTCTCCCAGGGGCGCGTTGAGGGTCACTTCCGCCGGGCGGCTTTCGTGGCGGCGGGCGAACATCATCAGCTGCTTTATCAGCGCGGCCGATTCCTTGGAAGAGCGGAGTATCTCGGTGGAAAGTTTGTGGCCGACGGAGTCCGGCTTGAGGTCCTCGCTGATGAGCTCCATCGAGCCGATGATTACGGTGAGCAGGTTATTAAAATCGTGCGACAGCTGCCCGGCCAGCAGCCCCAGGGATTCCATCTTCTGGGCCTGGTTGAGCTGGTCTTCCAGCTGGGTTTCCCGGGCTATGTCGTGGCGCAGCGCCAGGAAATACTTGGGTTTGCCGTCGGAACCGGAAATGGGACAGATGCGGACTTCCTCGGTGTAGAGGGTGCCGTCCTTGCGCTTGTTGGTCAGGCGGCCTATCCAGCGGTTGCCGGCCTGTATAGTGCCCCACATCTCCCGGTAGAATTCCGGGGAATGCTGGCCGCTCTTGAGCATGCTGGGCTTTTTACCCAGGACTTCTTCCCTGGAGTAGCCCGTAAGGGCTTCGAAAGCGGGGTTGACGTAGAGGATGATCCCGTCGGCGGAAGTGACGAAGAAAGTTTCACAGGTCTGCTCTATGGCGTCCAGCAGCAGGTTGCAGGTTTCGGCGGTGATTTGCATGGAAACATTGTAGCAAAAGTCAGTTTTACTTATTCTTTCGATTTGATACTATTAATTGCAAGACCCCATGTCTTGCCAAGGCGGACAAGGGGTATTCTTTTGGGAGGAGCACTATGCCGGAGAGCCGCAATATCAACGCTTTAAGCCCGCTGGACGGGCGCTACGCCGCCAAGCTCACCGGGCTGGGCCGGCTTTCGGGCGAAGGGGCCTTGGCCCGCCGCCGCGCGCTGGTGGAATGCCGCTACCTGGCCAGGCTCTGCGCCGCCCCCGGCGTAAAGGCCCGCCGCCTGACGGCCAAAGAAAAAGCCATCCTCGAAAAACTGCCGCAGCTCTCCGACGCCGACGTTCTTAAGATCATAACCATCGAGGAGGAAGGCCTCGGGCCCATCCCGGCCACGCGCCACGACGTGAAAGCCGTGGAATATTTCCTGAAGGAAAAACTGCGCCGCACCTCGCTGAAGGATCTGACGGAACTGGTGCATTTCGGCCTGACCTCCGAGGATGTCAACAATATCTCCTACGCGCTGCTGCTGCGCGATTCCCTGCGCGGGGAACTGCTCCCGGCGCTGGAAGAAATACTGGCGGCGCTGGACGGGCTCGCCGTTAAATACGCGGCCGCGCCGCTGCTGGCCCGCACCCACGGCCAGCCCGCCGTGCCTACCACCTTCGGCAAGGAGTTCCGCGTTTTCCACGCCCGCCTCGCCAGGCAGGTGCGGCAGCTTAAAGAGCTGAAGATCTGCGCCAAGCTCAACGGCGCCTCCGGCAATTACAACGCCCACGCCGCGGCCTATCCCCGCGTGAACTGGGAGAAGTTCTCCCGGGGCTTCGTGGAAAGCTTCGATGGTCTGGAATTCAACCCGTACACCACCCAGATAGAGCCGCACGACGCCTACGCCGAGCTGTTCGACAATCTGCGGCGGGCCAATACGATACTGCTGGCCTTCTGCCAGGACATGTGGCGCTATATCTCGGCAGGGCTCGTGAAGCAGCAGGCGGTAGCGGGGGAGGTCGGCTCTTCCACCATGCCGCAGAAGGTGAACCCGATACACTTCGAGAACGCCGAGGGGAATATCGGCCTGGCCAACGCCCTGCTGGGCTTCTTCTCGGCCAAGCTGCCCGTCTCCCGGCTGCAGCGGGACCTTTCGGATTCCACGGTAGAGCGGAATTTCGGGACCGCCTTCGGCCACTCCCTGGCGGCTTACCGCTCTATAATGACCGGCCTCGGCCGCGTCTCTCCTGACGAAGCCGCGGCGCGGGGCGAGCTGGAGCTGCATCCCGAAGTGCTGGCCGAGGGCATACAGACCATACTGCGGCGGGAAAACGAGAGCGGCCCCTACGAACTGCTCAGCAAGTTCACGCGCGGCCGCTACGTGACCGCCGCCGGGCTGCGGGAATTTATAGACGGACTGGAGCTGAAGCCGGGCATTAAGTCCGAGCTCAGGCGGCTGACGACCCTGAATTACACGGGGCTGGCGGCTAAACTGGCCAAAGGACGGAGGTAAATCATGCCGGTAGACATAGTTGTAGGCGGGCAGGCTGGCGACGAGGGCAAGGGGAAGATCTGCGCCTACCTCGCCGTTAAAAAAGATTACGATTACGCCATCCGCGTCGGCGGCCCCAACGCCGGGCATACCATCTTCTTCAAAGACAAGATCTATACGCTTAAGACCATGCCGGGCGCCTTCGTCAACAGGCGCACCAAGCTGGTACTGGGCGCCGGCACCTACATAATCCCTGACTGGCTGGAAAAGGAAATAGAGCTGACCGGCGCCGGGCACCGCCTGATAATCGACCCGCACGTGGTTATCATAGAGCCGCGCCACACAGCCGCCGAGCGCGCCGACGCCCGCATGATGGGCAAGATAGGCAGCGTGGGCACCGGCCTGGGCGCCGCCGTGCGCGACCGGGTGGACCGGAAAAAACTGACTTTCGCCAAAGACCATCCCCGCCTGAAGAAATACGTGAAGGATGTGCCGGAGCTCCTCAACAAGGCCCTGGCCAAAGGCTCCAACATGCTGCTGGAGGGCACGCAGGGCATGAAGCTCTCCAACCTGCACGGCGAGTATCCCTTCGTCACCTCGCGCGACACTACCGCCTCCACCTTCATGGGCGAGGCGGGCCTGGGCCCCAAGTACGCCGGGGACATCTACGCCATCTTCAAACCCTATGTCACGCGCGTGGGCCCCGGGATGGTGGCCAACGAGCTGAAGGATAAGGCCAAGCTGACGAAATACCACACCGCCGGGCGCGAGGTGGGCAGCGTCAGCGGCCGCCTGCGCCGGGTGGGGGCCTTCGAGATGAACGTGGCGCTGCAGACGGTGCGCATAAACTCCGCCACCAAGCTGGCGATAACGCACATCGACCTGCTCGGCGGCGCGGACGTGTCGAAAGGGATAAAGAGCTTTACCGGCGAGGCCAAGAAGTTCATGGCCACGCTGGACAAGGTCTGCGCGGCCTACCCGTACCCGAAGGTGGAGCTGGTCTCCTACGGCCCCGGCCTGCACGAAGTGCTAGAATTGAAGTAAGACGGCTTAATAGCCAAAGCTAAACGGCGGGAGAAAGATGAAATGTCCTAAATGCGGGCGGGCGAACGAGAAGTGGGACGCGTATTGCGTCAGCTGCCAGACCGAGCTCAAGGCCTCGGTCGAGGCCGCCCCGGGTCCCGCTCCCGCCGAGAAGGCCGCCAGGCGCGCCCCCGCCACGGCCGCCGAGAAAAAGCTGGCGCTCATCGGCCTGGCGTTCGCTGTGGCCGGCAACGGCTTCTTCGCGCTCTACTGGAAAAGCGAAATGAACAGCGGCACCTGGCCCGGTTTCGCCGGTGTGACTACGCTGGTCTCGGCCCTTGTAGGTTATTATTTCGGCCTGAGGATAGTTCAGACAGGCTCGTTCTTGATGGGCGGCCTCTACGGCCTGCTGGGCGGCGCCATCGTCGGCGTCATTAACGGAAGCTGGGTCTTTCCCGGTTTTGGCTCCGTAGTGGGGCTGGGCATAGGCGCTGTGATAGGCCTGGTGTGCGGCTTTATCTACGCCGCTATCGCCCCTGGTTCACGCCGGGCGCCCTGACTCCTTTTACGGCTTTTTCAAAAAATGCTATTATTGGTAGGCAGTATTACCACATTTGCCGCGGTAGCTCAGTGGTAGAGCACTGGTCTGAAAAACCAGGTGTCGTTGGTTCGATCCCAACCCGCGGCAATTTCCATTTCGGGAAAAGCTTATGCCCCTCCACAACAAGATCCTGATAGCCGACGACGATAACGAGATGCTCGAGACCCTCAGCTCGATGCTCGAGGCCGAGGGCTACCAGGTGCTCAAGGCCGAGAACGGCCGGGAAGCGGTGGAGATGGCGCGCAAGGAGCTGCCCGCGCTGATCATGCTCGACATCCACATGCCGATCATGGACGGCCTTATGGCCTGCAAGGCGATCAAGGAAGACAAGGTCACTAAGGGCGCGCAGGTGGTGATGCTCACCGTCGAGGGCAGCATCAATGAGATCCAGCAGGCGATCTCCTACGGCGCCAAGACCTACATTACCAAGCCTTCCAGCAAGGCCGAGATCCTCAAGGTAGTAAAAAGCATACTTTAAACCCAGTCCGCTGAAATGAAAAAGGGCCCTTTCGGGCCCTTTTCGTTTTACGGTCCGCCGTCAGACCATCTTCATCAGGGCGAAGTGGAGGTACTCGGTTTCCGGCATGCTGATCAGGATCGGGTGGTCCTTGGCCTGGCCGCGCAGCTCTACCATGACGGCCTGGCGGCCGGCCTTGGAGGCGGCGGAGGAGAGGGTCTCCACGAACATCCCGCGCGAGATGTGGTGCGAGCAGGTGGAGACGGCCAGGTAGCCGCCCTTGGGCAGGGCCTTGAAGGCCGCCCCGGCCATGCGGGAAAGCATCTTCAGCGCCTGCGGCAGGTATTTCTTGTTGCGCACGATGTTCGGCGGGTCCAGCAGGATGAAGTCGGGCTTCTCCGGCAGGTCGCCCGCTTCCAGGGCTTCCAGCAGGCGCTCGGCCTTCTCTTTCCTGAACAGCACCTGCGCCTCCACGCCGTTGAGCGCGGCGTTCTCCGTGGCGGCCTCTATGGCTTTCTCCGAAGAGTCCACGGCCCACACGGCCGCGGCGCCGGCCTTGGCCGCGGTGATGGCGAAAGCGCCCAGGTAGGTGTGCAGGTCCAGCACGCGGCGGCCCTTGAAGAAGGGCGCCAGCGCCGCGCGGTTCTCCCGCTGGTCGAAATACCAGCCGGTCTTCTGCCCGCCGGCCATGGGGATGCGGTATTTAATTCCGTTCTCTTCGATGTCGGCGGTCTCCGGCATCACGCCGAAGGCGGTCTCCTCGTAGGACTTGAGGCCTTCCAGCTCGCGGAACTGGTGGGTGTTCTTGTAGAAGATGCCCTTGGGGCGCAGCAGGTCGGTGAGGGCGGCGGTGATCGCGTCCTTCAGCAGTTCCATGCCGGCGGAAAGTATCTCGACCACCACGGCGTCGCCGTAGCGGTCCACCACCAGGCCCGGCAGGCCGTCGGACTCGCCGAAGCAGAGGCGGCAGGCGCGGTCCACGCCGAGCTCCTCGCGGTAGGCCAGCGCGGCGGCCAGGCGCTCCTTCAGGAAGTCCTCCGGCAGCTCCAGCGTATTCTGCGCCAGCAGGCGCACGGCTATCAGGCTCTTCGGGTTGAAGAAGCCCACGCCGGCGGGGCGGCCGTCGGGGTAGGTGAGCCCGCAGATGGTGCCGGGCGGGATGGAGGTGTCCACGAGCTCGAGCTCGTTGGAGAACACCCAGGCGTGACCGAAGGCGCGGCGCTTGAGAGCTTCGCGCTTGAGTTTGAGGTTTTTCATTTTATTGGTCCAGTGAGACTAAGGCTTCTACGGGTGAGCCGATCTTGACGTCGAAAGTCCTGGCGAAGCTGCCGTTGCGCACGGAGAACTCCAGGAAGCCGAAGGAACCTATCAGCGCCAGCGCCTCGCCCTCGGGGACGGAGGCGTAGGTGAGCTTGAGGTCCTTCAGCATGCGGTCGGCTATGTTGAACACGCCGCGCGCGCTAAGGTAGTCGCGCTTGATATTGGTTACCACGTTGCCGAAATGGTCTATGGCTATCACCTGGCCGGTGACCCTGTTGCCGGCCTTCACCGGCTGGGGGAAGGGGAAGCGGCGGTACTCGTTGAAAATGGGGCCGATCTTTTTTTCCGGCAGGCCCTTGGCAATGGCGGCCGCCACGGGGGCCATGATGTCGCGCCCGTGGAAGGTGGCGCTGATGTTCTCCATGAACAGCGAGGAATTGCTGATGAAGCGGGCCTCGACGATCTTTTCCCTCTGCTCCACCCAGCTGATCAGGCCGTTGTCCGGCGCTATGAACTGGTGGTTGGCGGTCTTGGCCCAGACTATGCCGCGCCCGGTGCCCACCGTCGGGTCCACCACGGTCATGAACAGCGTGCCCTTGGGCATATAGGGCGTGGCGGCCATCAGGTAGAAGGCCGCGGTCTGTATGTCCTGCGGGGGGATCTGGTGCGTGATGTCTATGATGGAAAGGCCGGGCGCCTTGGAAAGCAATACGCCCTTCATCGCGCCGACGAAGGGGTCGTGCGTGCCGAAGTCTGACAGCAGTGCGATGTACTTGGTCTTCATAAGATACCGCAATAAAACGGGGCAGGCTGCGCGCCCGCCCCGGTGACGGCTTTAGTCCTGACCGTGCACGTGGTGCGCGGCCGAGCCGGGAATGGTCAGCGGGAGCTTCTGCTTGCAGAGCGGGCAGTTGTCCGGCGGGAAAAGCTGAAGGGGGTAGGAGATCAGGCCGCGCACGGGGACGTTGAGCGTCAGGTCGCCGGTGGAGCGGTCCACGATGGCCGCCACGCCGATCACCTTGGCGCCGTAGCCGCGGGCCAGGTTGATGGCCTCGCCGCAGAGGCGGCCGGTGTTGAGCACGTCGTCGACGACGAGCACGCGCTCGCCCTCGGAGATCTTGAAATCGCGCTTGAGGACCATCACGCCGTTGATCTTCTCGGTGAAGATTGAGCGGGCCTTCTTGACGCGGGCTACTTCCTGGCCGATGGACATGGAGCCCACGGAGGGGGAGATGACGACGTTGATCTCCATCGGGAACTTGGCCGCCATTTCCTTGGCCACTTTCTGGGCCAGGTGCGGGTACTGCAGCACCAGGGAGGGCTGGATGTAGGTCTGGGTGTGGAAGCCCGACGGGATCTGGAAGTGGCCGTTGAGGATGGCCCCGTGCTCCTGCAGCAGCCCTACGACGTCAAATTTGCCTAGCTTGGACATTATTTTTTTCCTCCTGCGAAACTGTCTATTCTGGCGAAATCTATGTCGGCGCCCCGCTGGGCGGCTTCCCTGATGATGCGGCCGCTTTCCTTGGGGCTGATCATCTTGAACTCCGGGTCCGCCATTTTGCCCTGCAGCGTGAAGGCCAGGGCCGGCTTGCCGCTCGAATCCGTAAGGGCCTCCGGCAGGCTCCCCATGGAATAATACTTACCTGACATTGTATAAATTTTTACGTCCATCGTTTCGTTGTTGAAGTCCATCCGGCCCGAAACGTAGGCTGAAAACTCCTTGCCGTCCAGGAAGGAATTGCGGATCTCCACCTTGCCGCCGTCGACGATGTAGTCCCCGCCGATGGCGTTGAAGGAGATATCCTTCACTTTGTAGCCGAACTTCAGCGCGCCCGTGCGGTTCATCCGGTGGATGAAGGTCAGCGGCAGCGAGAAGATGTAGAAGACCCGGTCCTTCTCGGAGGTCTTCTGCACGTCGTAGAAAGTGCCGGCGCCGGATTTAATGGAGATATCGCCGTTGATCTTGGAGATGTCCCCGGCTATGTTCTTGAGCGAGCCGTAGGCGTAAAAATTCTCGGCGGACATGTATTCGTGCTTGTAGAGGTCGGCCTTGTACAGGATCTTTATCGAGGAGTAACCTATCGGGATAGAGTTCTTGAGCGTCTTGAGCCAGGCCAGGTCCGAAGCCACTTCCGGCATGCCTACGCGCGGGCCGCGCAGCTCCTTGATGCCGAAGGTCAGGCTTTTCAGTTCCGAATAGACCAAATTGGCCGAGTAGCCTATGAAGTCCACGGCGCGCCCGGCCGTGAACGGTTTGCTGACCGCGGCCCGGCCCCTGGCGCTGTAGCCGTTGAACTTGCCCGAATAATTGAACAGCATCCCGTTCTTGGTGATCTCCGTTTTCAGCTTCAGGCCGGAGAGCGTATTGTCGTCGAGCTTGAGCTTGCCGCTGGTGGCGTTGGCGTAGTTGTTGGCGAAGTTCTCCGACAGCAGGGCGGCCAGGTTTATCCCCGAGGCGGAGAGGTTGCGGTATTTAAAGCCGGCTTTGGTGGTGTTTACGAAGAGCCTCGAGAAGACCGGCTTGCCGTTCCTGGACGCTATCCGCAGCCGCAGCTGCGCCGTACCGGAAGGCGTTTCCATAGGGAGGGAAACCCCGTAGCGCTTCAAATTGCCGAGGCTGATGGGCGGCGCCGAGACTGTGAAAGAGTACGCGGGGGTGGATTTGGAAAGGTCGAAGGTTCCCTCCGCCCTGAAGTTGAGCGGGCGGGTCAGCACGCTGACCTCGGCCGTCCTGGAGGACCCGAAGACCGCGCTGAGGTCCCACGAGGAGCGCGGCGCCGTGAACTTGAAGGGGGCGCTGAAGAGGTAGGCCAGGTCCCCGCTGGTGATGAAGGGCGTTTCGGCCTTCACCGAAATCTCGGGCCGGAGGAAATTCTTCAGGCCGCCGGAGATCTTGGCGGTCTTGTCGAGCAGCGTCAGGTCCGCGCGCAGCCCCTTGAGCTCAGCCTGCTCCCAGCGAAAACCGGCGAAGTTGACGGTGCCCTCGGCGTAGAGTCTGCCGTTTACCGGCTTGCGGAAGGCGTTGCTCTTGAAGAAGACCGAAGCGTGAAAGGGCGTGTCGCCGCCGGGCTTGAAATCGGCCAGGGTGGCGTTGAAATTCTCGAAGGCGTAGCGGGTTTTGGCGGGCAGGTAGGTCAGCCCCAGGTGGCCGTCTTTGATCTCGGCGGAGTCTATCTTGTTGAGCGGGTTTTTGCCCTCGGCCTGCCGGTAGGCCGAGAAGATGTCGGCTATGTTCCAGGCGCCGTCGGCGCGGCGCAGCAGCTCTATCCTCGGCGAGACCAGCACCACGCTGTCTATCTCCAACTTGCGGTTCAGCAGCGGCAGCAGGCGGTAGGTGGCATAAATATATTCCGCGGTGATGAAGTCCACCGCTTCCGGCCCCGGCTCTATGACCCGCAGGCCCTTTATCTGTATCTCGCCGGTCAGCGAGAGCCTGGCCGACTCTATCTGCACCGGGCGCTTGAGCAGCTCCTGGAACTGGTTGGTAACTATGGCCTCCAGGTCGGCCGGCTTGAACATGATCCGGACCGTTATCAGGGCGGTGACGGTCAGGCCGGCCGCCAGCAGCAGCGGCAGGACTATTACCCTCGCCAGTATTTTCGTGAAAAGCTTCATGCGCTGAGATACATTTTAGCAGTATTGTAGAGGTAGAGGGCGGCCTCGCCGAGGCCGCGGTAGGCGGCCGCCTGCGTTTCCAGCACCCGCGCCGACCAGGCCCGGAAGCTCAGCAGCCCCGGGAAGAGCAGCCGCAGCGCCGCGGCCAGGCCCAGGCAGTTGAGCAGCAGCAGCAGCGGGATGGAAAAAAGCGGCCCGCCCGCTTTCTTCAGGTCGCTCTGCACCGGGCCTGACAATATATCAGCCGTGTGCAGCAAATGGAAGGCCAGCGTGAAGCCCGCGGCCGCCAGGAACCAGGGCCGCAGGTGGGCGACGGGCCAGAAGCGGCCGGCCGTCCAGTAGGCGGCGGAAACGGCCAGCGTGTAGAGGGGCAGGAAATAGGGCGCCAGCGAGATAAAGGCGTTGGAGGAATCCGTCAGCACATAGCCGCTGTTCCTGCTGACGGAGATTTTGCGCACCCTGACGCCGGTGAAGACCGCGGCCAGGGCGTGGGTCAGCTCGTGGGCCGCCACGTAGAGCCGGCGCCCGCGGCCCAGCCAGTGAAAAAGCAGGCAGAGCAGGGCGCCGCCGAGCAGGGGGAAGGTGACGTTGAATTTGCCGAGCGCGGGCGCCAGGACGGCGGCGGTAGCCCAGACCGCGGCCAATGCCGCTGGGGCTAGCGCGAGGCCTATCAGCGGTTTTATCGCGCGCATGGGCCCTTACTCCAGCATCCAGTCTTCGGCTTTTATGCCTTTGGCTTTCAGCTCGGCGCGCCAGGCCTCGAGCGCGCCCGGCATTTTTTTCCTGGCCCTGGCGGCCCAGGGGTTTAGGGGGGAGGGAAATTCCTCGGCGGCGGTCTTATACCAGAGATAGGCCAGTTTGGCGGAGCTTTCGGAGATCTTGAAATCTGCTTCAGCCGTTCTCAGCGCGGCGGCCCGGGCGGCGGCTTCGGCGGAGGCCTGCCCGGCGGCGGCCGTTTCGGCGGCGTACAGGGCTTCGAAGTGCCTGCGCTTCTCGGCGGGATTGGCGCGCCAGAAGTCTTCCCGCTCGGCCCGCTGCAGCGCCCCGCGGGAGCGGAGCCCCAGGTCGGCGGCGGCCAGTAAAAAAAAGGCCCCGGCCGCAGCCGCGGCCAAGGCCGTAAGTCGCAGGGCCCGGCCCGCCGTCATCAGGGGATGGTCCTCTTGGCCGGCTGGGTCTTCAGGAGCTTGTGCAGCAGGGCTACCAGCACCTGGGGCTTCACCGGCTTTTCGATGAATTCCCGGACATTGGGCTCCTGCTTGATCATGTCGGAGGTGGACCGGTCGGTGTAGCGGCCGGTGATGATGACTATCGGTATGGTGCCGGTCTCGTCGGCCTGCAGCTCGCGCAGGATCTCGAAGCCGCCGAATTTGGGCAGCATCAGGTCCAGCAGTATCAGGTCCGGATTGACGGTGCGGGCCTTGTTGAGGGCCTCCTCGCCGTCCGCGGCCTTCTCTATGCGGAAACCCTCTTTCTTGACTATGAACTCAATAAGCTCCCTGACCGACTCGTCGTCGTCGACTATCAGGACCAACTTGTCGGCCGGGCGGCCGGAACCAAAAGAGTTTTCCATTAATTTCCCTCTACCCCGACGGAATTTATATGTTAGTGGTAACCAGCGTCTCGGTGGTCTGCACGCCGTGTATGCCGCGCACTTCGCGGACTATCAGGCCGCTGAGCTTGTCTATGGTGTCGGATTCGGCCACCAGGATGGCGTCCCAGCCGCCGAAGGTCATGTAGACGTCCTTCACGCCGCGGACGTTCTTTATCTGCTGTACGGCCTTCTGTTCGAGGCCGGCTACCAGTTTGCAGAGCACGAAAGCTATCATGGTCGTTCTCCTTTATCGCCCGCTAGATCCGCTCGTTCCACGCCGGGGTGCGGTACTTGCTGGCGGCCGTCCCGGCCGTTTTAGCCAGCGCGGCCGGGGCCATGGCCGCCGCTTCCCACTCCAGCCCGAATTCCCCGCCCAGGGCCTTGATCATGGCGTTCCTGTGGAGGGAGCCGTTCGCGCGCGCGTCGGGGGCCTGGAAGGAGGCCTGGTACAGCATGTAATCCCCGAGTTTCCTGAGCGCGCCGCCCAGCACTTTTTTTCCATTATACAATATATCTTTGTCGACCGGTTTTGAGAAGCAGTTCATGACCGGGTCGTTCACCGCGTAGTCTTTGGTCTTCTCGCTGAGCAGGTCGAAGCTCAGGCCCAGCCTCGCATATTCCGCGTTGATGGAGCGGTGCAGGCGCTCGTAAATCTTGCCGGGCTCGAAATAGACGCCGGGGGAGTGGAAGATGAAGGAGAAGGTGAGGTCGGATTCGTGGAAGACGATGCCGCCGCCGGTGGGGCGGCGCACTATGGCGGTTATGGGGCTGCCCGCGGCCGCCACGGCCTCGCCCACGGCCTTGCGCCGCTGGGAGTAGCCGAAGGTGACGCCGGGCTCTTTCCAGTTGTAGAAGCGCAGCACGTAGGGCGCCGGCAGGGTCTCGCAGAGCGTCTCGTCGGCCGCCATCTGCTCGTATACGTCGAGCGGCGGGGTTTCGATTATCAGTCCTTTCATGGTCATTTCGATTCTGCCGGCTGCCCCGTCGTCAACCGGCGGTTGCTACCACCTTAAGTTCGGCTGCCTCGCGGCCTGGACTTCGTCTAAACGTTTAACGGGCAGGGTGACCGGCGCGTCCTTGAGGGACTGCGGGTCGGCCACGCCGCTGTCGTGCACGTCTTTCATGGCGGCCGCGAATTCGTCGAGGGTTTCCTTCGACTCGGTCTCGGTCGGCTCTATCATGATGGCTTCGTGGACGATCAGGGGGAAATAGATCGTGGGGGCGTGGAAGCCGCGGTCGATGAGGCCCTTGGCCACGTCGAGCGTCTTGAGGCCCTTGTCCAGCATGTCCTTGCCGGGGGTCAGCACGCACTCGTGCATGCAGTACTCGCTGGAATACGACGGGTACAGGTCCTTGAGCAGGGCGCGGATATAGTTGGCGTTGATGATGGAGTAGCGGGCGATGTCGCCCAACTCGTCGGCCGAATGCGCCAGCATGTAGGCGTAGGCTTTCACCAGGACTCCGGTATTGCCGAAGAAGGCCTTTACCTTGCCGATGCTTTTGCCGTCGCCGAAGTCGGAGGCGAACTTTCCGCCTTCCTTCTTGACCGTCGGCACCGGCAGGAACGGGGCCAGGTGCGCGCGGCAGACTATGGCGCCGGCGCCGGGGCCGCCGCCGCCGTGCGGGGTGGAGAAGGTCTTGTGGAAGTTCAGGTGCATCATGTCTATGCCCAGGTCGCCGGGCTTGACCATGCCTATCAGGGCGTTCAGGTTGGCGCCGTCCATGTAGACCAGCGCGCCGGCCTCGTGCACCACGCGGCAGATCTCCTCGATATTGCTCTCGAAGATGCCCAGGGTGTTGGGCACCGTCAGCATCAGCACGGCGGTCTTGGGGCCGATATGCTTCTTGAGCTCGGCCACGTCCAGGCGGCCGTCCGGCTTGGAGGCGATGTTCACCGTCGTAAAACCCATCATCGAAGCGGTGGCGGGGTTGGTGCCGTGGGCCGAGTCCGGGACTACGATCTCGGTGCGGGCCTCGCCCTTGTTCTCGAAGTAGGCCTTGGCCAGCAGCAGGCCGGTGAATTCGCTGTGCGCGCCGGCGGCGGGCTGCAGCGTGATGGCGTCCAGGCCGCACAACTCCACCAGGCGGGCGGAGAGGTCGTGGATCAGTTCCAGCGTGCCCTGCGCGCAGACGTCGTGGGCCAGCGGGTGCAGGCCGGAGAAGCCTTCCAGCGCGGCGGCCTCTTCGTTGAAGCGCGGGTTGTACTTCATGGTGCAGGACCCCAGCGGGTAGAAGTGGGTGTCCACCGAGAAGTTCAGCCGCGACAGGCGGGTGAAATGGCGCACCACGTCGAACTCTGAGAGTTCCGGCAGGCGGGGGGCGGCCTTGCGGCGCAGGTTCGCCGGCACATTGGCCTTGGCGCGCAGCGGGTTCTTGGCGTGAAGGCCGCGGCGGCCCGGGTCGGATTTCTCGATGCTCAGCTTGTTGTCGGTAACGGCGCAGATCATAGGGCCTCCTTTATGGCGTCGGCCAGCTTAAGGATATCGGCTTCCGTCTTGGTCTCGGTGGCGCAGACCAGCAGCGTCTCGCCGAGCTCGGGGTAGAGAGGCACCAGCGGCAGGCCGATGTCTACGCCTTTCATGGCCAACACCTTCTCGCGCAGCGCTCCGGCGCTGCCGGGCACGGCGAGGACGAACTCGTTGAAGAAGGGGCCCTTGAACTTGAGCGAGCAGCCCTTTATCGTTCCCAGGCGCTCGGCGGCGAAGGCGGCCGCGCCGGCATTGGCCTCGGCCAGTTCCTTCAACCCCTCGGGGCCGTAGAGAGCGGAGTACACGGTGGCGGCCAGCGCGCACAGCGCCTCGTTGGAGCAGATGTTGGAGGCGGCCTTGTCGCGGCGGATGTGCTGCTCGCGGGCCTGCAGCGTCAGCACAAAGCCGCGCTTGCCGTCTTTATCCTTGGTCAGGCCGCAGATGCGGCCCGGCATCTGGCGCACGTGCTCTTTCTTGCAGGAGAACAGGCCCAGATAGGGGCCGCCGTAGGCCAGCGGCAGGCCCAGGCTCTGGCCCTCGCCGACGGCGAAATCCGCGCCGTACTCGCCGGGGGTGGCCAGGATGCCGAGGCTTACGGGGTCGGATGCGGCCACCAGCAGGGCGCCGGCGGCCTTGGCCAGGTCGGCCACTCCGGACATATCCTCTATCAGGCCCAGGAAGTTGGGCGTCTGCACGGCGAGACACGCCGCGCCTTCAAGCAGGGCCGGCAGGGCGTCCCGGTCCATCACGCCGTCTTTCATCGGGACTTTGACGTAGGAATATTCGGGCGAATGGGCGAAATAGGTCTTGAGTGTGTCCATGTACTGCGGGTTCACGCCGGCCGAGTAGACTATTTTCTTCCTGCCGGTGACGCGCACCGCGGCGCGCACGGCTTCGGCGAAGGAGCTGGCCCCGTCGTACATGGAGGCGTTGGCGCAGTCCATGCCGTAGAGGGCGCAGACCGTGCTCTGGAACTCGTAGATGGCCTGCAGCGTGCCCTGGCTGGCTTCGGGCTGGTAGGGGGTGTAGGCGGTCAGGAACTCGGTGCGCGAGGTGATGGCCTTCACCGCGGCGGGAGTGTAGCGCTCGTAGGCGCCGGCCCCGACGAAGTTCAGCGGGCGGCAGTTCTTGCCGGCCAGGCCGGCCATGACCGCGGCGGCCTGGGACTCGTCCAGGCTTTGCAGCGGCAGTTTAAATTTGGGCCAGAGAAATTTGGAGGGAACCTGCTTTACGAGCTCTTCGAACGAGGAGGCGCCGATGGTCTTGAGCATCTCCTCCCTGTCTTTGGCGGTATGAGGGGTATACATGGGAACTCCTGTAGCGTGGAACTGACAGAACGGGCGGCGGCCAGGGGAGGTTCGGCTTAGCCGTCCCGCCCGCTGGCCGCTGTCCGCAGCTGAACTCTTTTAGTGCGCGGCCTGCTTTACGAATTCCTGGTAGGCGGCCCAGTCCATCAGGGCGTCGGCCTCGGCAGGGTTGGACGGCTTAAGCTTGAACAGCCAGCCGTTCTCGAGCGGGGACTGGTTGAGCAGGGCCGGCTCGCCGGTGACGGCGTCGTTGACGGCGGTGACTTCGCCGGAGACCGGGGAGTAGATGTCGAAAGCTGATTTCACGGACTCTACCACCGCGCAGGGCTTCTCTTTCTCGAGCTTCTGGCCCACCCTGGGCAGCTCGACGAAGACCACGTCGCCCATCTCGTGCTGGGCGTGGTCGGAGATGCCGACGATCGTTTCGGCGCCGGGGTGAATATACTCGTGGGTCTTGGTATACTTGAGTTCTTCGGGTTTGGACATTTTATTCTCCTTGAAGTCGCTAAATTCCTGAAAAATCTACTGCTTGCCGGTGTAGAGGACCTTGCTGAATGCGGTGCCCTTGTGGAAAGGCGTGCGGGCGATCTCGCCCTTTACGCGGCGGCCGCGTATCTCCACCTCTACGGGGGTGCCGGGCTTGAGGTCCGGCGGGGTCATATAGCCCACGCCTATGCCCTTCTTGAGGGTGGGGGAATAGGTGGCGCTATTGAGCTCGCCTATCTCCTTGCCGTCGAGGAAAACCTTGCAGCCGGTGCGGGGCACGCCGCCGGTCAGCGTCAGGCCGGTCAGGCGGACCTTCACGCCGTTGGCCTTCTGGTCCGCGAGGATGGAGCGGCCGATGAACTCGCCCTTGTCGAGGCTGACCACCCAGCCGTAGCCGGACTCGTAGGTGGTGTGGACATCGTCCACGTCGGAGCCGTAGAGCAGGTAGCCGGACTCCAGGCGCAGGGTGTCGCGGCAGCCCAGGCCGCAGGGCACTATATTGTAGGGCTTGCCCAGTTCCATCATCTCGTCCCAGAGCTTGTTGATGATGGAGTGGGGGGCGGTGATCTCGAAGCCGTCCTCGCCGGTGTAGCCGGTGCGGCTGATGTAGCAATGCTCGCCGTGCAGGTCCTTCTCCACTATGCCGAAGCGGGGCAGCTTGAGGGCCTCGGGGGCGAAGGTGTCGAACATCTTGGGGACGTTGGGGCCCTGGATGGCGATCATCGAGTAATCGTCGCTCTTGTTCTCCACCTTCACGTACATCTTGGCGGCCTGGGCCTTGAACCACTCGTAGTCCTTGGTGGAGGTGGTGGCGTTGACTATGACCAGGTAGCGGTCGGCGGCCAGGCAGAAAGCTATGATGTCATCCACCAGGCCGGCCTTCTCGTTGGTGACGTGGGAGTAAACGCCCTTGCCGGGGGTAGCCTTGCGCAGGTCGTTGGCGTTGGTGATCTGCAGCAGCTTGAAGGCGTCGGCGCCGGTGACGAAGACCTGGCCCATGTGGGAGACGTCGAAGATGCCGGCTGAGTTGCGCACGGCCTCGTGTTCCTTCAGGATGCCGGCGAATTCTATGGGCAGTTCCCAGCCGTGGAAGTCCACCATCTTGCCGCCGGCCTTCCTCATGGTTTCGTTCAAAGCGGTACGGCGTACGGTAGTTGCGGTGGACATAGTGCCTCCTGTGGGATTTTTACGGAAAGGTATATAAATTTATAACAAATATGAAAGCGGGGGGGCAAGGAACAGGGCCTGGCGCGGGTAAATTGCGCCAATTTTGGTATTATGGGAGGGGGGGGAACCTATGAGCAGGGCTTTTGTAAAAGAGGATAGCGATGACGCGGGCGAGCCGGTAAAAAGGCAGGCCAGCGGCAGGCCCAACTATGTCACGCCTGCTGGGCTGGACAGCCTGAAGGCCAGGGCCGCGGAGTTGGGCTGGAAGCGCGCCGAGCTGGCGTCCAAGCAGCGCGTAGACGAGCCCCGCGGCATAGAGCTGCGCCAGGCCGAGGCCGACCTGGCCTATTACGAGGAGCGCGTCAAGAACGCTATCCTGGTGGACAACCGCGGCCTGGCCGCTCCGGACGTGCGCTTCGGGGCCACAGTTTCCGTGAAGGAACCGGACGGCGCCGTCAAAGAATACAAGATAGTGGGGGAAGACGAGGCGGACCCGAAGGCCGGCAAGCTTAACTGGGGCTCGCCGCTGGCCTCGGCCCTGCTGGGCGCCGCGGCCGGCGCCCGCGTGCCCCTGGCCCGCAAAGGCGGCGCCGTTGAGCTGGAAATAGTTTCGGTCAGCTATCCTAAAGATTGATCCGGGCTTTTTAAAAATAGAACCGGCGGTCCCGGCTTTCGGGGGCGCCCGCAAATGTGCGAAAATATAGCGTCGGCTATTAAAGGCTTTGCCGTGTCAAAAATACAACACCGAGCGCTTCACCGAGGATCTGCTTCCATGAACTCTGACAAACATCACCGCGAGATCATCCTGCTGGGCCTGCCGCCCATCACCCCCGAAGTAAAAGGCATGTGGCACAAAGGCTACCCGGTGCATAAGGGCGAGACCGAGTCCAGCGTCAACTTCGCCACCCTGTACGCCAAAAAGAACGGCATCGTCCCGGACCAGGACCTGCTGCGCCGCGAATGGCTGAACTTCGTGGACACGCTGCTGCTGGCCGGGTTCCACCTGCACATCATCCCTTTCCCCGAAGGGCTCAACCGCCCCGACAGCCTCTATCACGACGCCGTCTTCATCCGCGACGGCGGCATGATCTTCCGCAGCATCTGGATAAAAGGGCGCTTCTCCGTGAAGGACCGCAGCGTCGAAGGCGAGTACCACTCCCGGCTGATCTCTACCAAGCTCAACAAGACCGTCATCACCCCGCCCAGGGACGCGTTCCTGGAAGGCGGCGACATCAATTTCATAAAGACCGACTGCGGCAGCTACTATTTCGGCGGCCTGTCGCGCTCTAACAAGATCGGCCACGACTTCGTGCGCGACATAGTGCGCCCCGACAACTATATCCTGGTCGAGTCCGAGGGCTACCACCTGGACACGGTCTTCACGCCCGTGCTCTCCGCCGACAACCGCCTGGCGGCGCTCATCATCGCCGCCGGCAGCATAAAGGCCAGGAGCATGGCGCAGATCCGGGCGCTGGGGATCCCGGTCATAGAGGTGTCGGCGCAGGATTCTTCCGGAGACGGCGACACGCTGGGCGATTACGCGGTGAACGCGCTCGTCGCCCCCGGCGTGATGGTGAACTGCAGCCGCTTCTCTACGCCGGGCGTGGAAAAGAAGCTGCAGAAACTGGGGATACAGCGCTTCGTGGCCCCGCTGACCAGCTTCAAGTACGCCGGCGGCTCCGTGCACTGCCTCACCAACGAGATATATTAAGCCAGGCCCGCCCGATAAAAAACCCCGCGGAGGCGGGGTTTTTTATCGAGTAGGGCGAAGACAATTGCGCTTAGGGCCTACAGTTTAAGCGTTATCCCTACGGGGCAGTGGTCCGAGCCCTGCACCCCGGGCAGGATGAAGGCGTCAGTCACCAGCGGCGCGTGCTCACGGTCGATAAAGAAATAATCGATGCGCCAGCCCACGTTGCGCTCGCGCGCACGGGTCTTGTAGTCCCACCAGCTGTACTGTCCCGGCTCTGGGTGCTGGGTACGGAAGGTATCCACCCAGCCCAGGGCGGTTATCTTGTCCAGCCAGGCCCGCTCTATAGGCATGAAGCCCGAGTTCTCGACGTTCTCTTTGGGGCGGGCCAGGTCTATCTCTTTGTGCGCGGTGTTCACGTCGCCGCAGAAGATGACGGCCTTGCCTTCCTTGCGCAGCTTTTCAATGTGCGCCAGGAAAGCGTCGTAGAAGTCCAACTTGTATTTAAGCCGCTCGGGGCCCTGCCCGCCGTTGGGGAAATAGACGTTGAGCAGGTAAAAATCCTCGTAGGCCAGCGTTATCACGCGGCCTTCACTGTCGAAGCGTTCCTCCCCGAAGCCTTTTAGGATCTCAAGCGGCTGTTTCTTAAAGAACGCGGCCACGCCGCTGTAGCCTTTCCTCTCGGCGCAGTTGAACGCCGAGCCGTAGCCCTTGAACTCGGTGTCGCCCTCGGCCAGCTGCTCGGGGCAGGCTTTAACTTCCTGCAGGCCGACTATGTCCGCTTGCGAGCCGAGCAGGAACTCCCCGAAGCCCTTCTTCAGCGCGGCCCGGTAGCCGTTGACGTTCCAGGACAGTATTTTCAGGGCCATGTTATTTGTGCAGCGCCTCGTGTATGGCCTCGGCCATGGTGGGATGCGCGTAGATCAGTTCCTTCAGGTCCCGCCTCCTCAACTTCAGTTTGACGGCCAGCGCCAGCACGTGTATCAGTTCGGTGGCCGGGCCGCCCACTAGCTGCGCGCCCAGCACGGTTTCGTCGTCGATGCTGAAGACCAGCTGCGCGAAGCCCTCGGTCTCGCCCGCGGCCACGGCCCGGCCTATGCCCAGGTGGAAGGCGCGGGCGGTCTTCACCGTCAGCCCCTTCGCCTCGGCCTGCGCCTTGTTAAGCCCCACCGAGCCAACCTCCGGCCACGCGTAGACGCACTTGGGGACGATGGACTCGTCGAAAGCGCGGTCGCCGCCCAAAATATTGTCGGCGGCTATCTCGCCCTGCCGGCTGGCGGAATGCGCCAGCAGCGAGATGCCGTTCACGTCGCCCACCGCGTAAACTTCGGGAACGGCGGTCTGCATGCGGTCGTTCACCTTCACGCCGCGCCGGTCCCAGCCGAGGCTAAGCGTTTCCAGCCCCATGCCGGCCAGGTCGGCGGCGCGGCCCGCGCCGACGAGGATCTCTTCCGCCTGCAGCTTGGCGCCGTCTTCCAGCTCCACGGTCTTCAAGTCCGGGGTGACGTCCAGCTTTACGGTCTTCTTGCCCAGGTGGAACTTCACGCCGCGCTTCTCGAAAGAGGAGCGCACCGCGCGCGTGACCTGCGGGTCTTCGCCGTTGAGGATATCCGGCAGCAGCTCCAGCACCTCCACCTTCACGCCGATGGCGTTGAAGAAGCAGGCGAACTCAAGCCCTATCACGCCGCCGCCCACTATCAGCAGTGACTTGGGCAGCTTCGGCAGGTCGAAGATGCGGTCCGAGTCGGCCAGCTCGGCGTGGTAATCCCTGAACGGCGGGGGGAAGGAGGGACGGGTGCCCGCGGCCAGGATGGCCGCGTCGAACTCGCGCTTTTCGGTGCGGCCGTCAGGGAAGGTTATCGTAACTTCGTGATGGGCGGAGAAGGCCGCCTTGCCGCGGATGACCTCTATCTTCTTGGCCTGGAACAGCTTCTCCAGGGAAGTGCGAAGTTTAAGGATGACGTCGGCGCGGCGGGCTTTCACCTTTTCCCAGTCCAGCATATCCGCCGAGAAATTGACGCCGGAGCCCTCCCGGAGCAGGCCGCGCAGGCCCTCGAAGGCGTGCACCCTGTGGCCGGTGTCGAGGAAGGCCTTCGACGGGATGCAGCCGCGGTTGAGGCAGGTGCCGCCGAAATCCCAGGCCTCCACTATGCAGACCTCCGCGCCCAGCTCTTTGAGCCGCAGCGCCGCCGGGTAGCCGCCGGGGCCGGAACCTATCACGATTACTTTTTTAGACATGTCAGTCTCCTGTTACCGGGAATAGTTTAAGCAGGCCCCGCTCGATATCGTTCAGGGCCTCCTTGAATCTGGCTGAAAGCGTGGCCGAGAGCAGCGGCTTTATTTCCGGGCGGGCCATGGGCCCGGAGGCGGACATCTCTATTTTGTTGGACCCTATGGCCGCCTTGAGCCCGGCCTCCGCGGTTTTAGCCGGGCCGTTGATGGCCATGGAGGCGTCGAGGCTCAGGAAATTGGTGCGCAGGGCTATGTTTCTGACAGCCAGCTCGGAATTGTCGAGGCGGAATTCGGCGCCGAAGCTCTCCATCTCCAGGTCGTCGATCTTGGGCGCGGGCTTCCCCATGGCGGCGGAGAACAGCGCCAGGCCCCGGGCCACGCCGTCGCGCGCGGCGCTCTCCTGCGCGGGCAGCAGCAGCCTCCCGGCGCTGACTGAGGCGGTGTAGTTCTTCTCGGCCAGCGGCTTGCGCATGTTGAAAAGGTTCCAGCCGGCTTTGAATTCCTCCAGCGTCATGGCGCCGTAGGCGATATCCCTCGCCGCGAACTCGCCCTTTGCCGAGGACACCCCGCCGTATTCGAAATTGGCGTCGGTCTGCAGCTTTACTCCGGCGGAAAGCAGCTTGCCGTTCAGCGCGGTCTTGGCCAGCCCCCGCGCCTCCAGGCCGAAATTCCCGCCGTAAGCGGAATAATGCTCCAGCCTGAGGTCCAGTTCCTCCAGCGCGAGCGAAAGCCCTGAAGTCTCCAGGTCGGCCTCCAGCGCGGCGCCGCGCAGGACCAGCTCGTCGGCGTTCCAGGTAAGGTGCAGCCCCTTGCTGGTGTCCGGCAGCAGGGCCAGGAGGTCGGCGAAATCCCAGGCCCCGCCCTTCTCCCGCACTTTTATCACCGGCCTCTCAAAAGAGACGCTGGAAAAATAAATCTGGTTGCGCAGCAGGGAGGCCAGCTTCGGCCGTATCACCACCTTGGCGGCGCAGAAGAAATTGCCTTTTGAAAAATCCGGCAGGCGCGAGACGCAGACCTCCCGGATCACTATGCCTTTCAGGGGGGAGAAGGCCGCGCTTTTGAACTTTACCTCCCTGCCCAGTTTTTTAGCCGCCTGCCCGCTCACCTGCTCCAGGATGAAGTTGGAGATCTTCTTGTATTTGAAATAGGCGAAGGACCCGCCGACGGCGGCGAAGAGGGCGAGGGAGAGCAGGAGGATGCGCGGGCGCGTTAACTGCATGGTTTAATTATAGGTTCTTATTAAAGGCGCTTCAACAACGCCCGCGCTGTGATACAATCGCGGCCCGCGCATAATGTAATATAGAAGGCGCTATGGATTTTGCCGCGGCCTACGAGGCTTATTTCGCCAGGATTTACTCCTATATCCGCTGCAGGGCCGGCGGGGCCGCCGCGGCCGAGGACCTGGCCGCCGAGGTTTTTCGGAAGGCGCTGGAAAACTTCGCCCAGTACGACCCGGCCAGGGGGAACCTGGCGCAGTGGCTTTTCGGCATAGCCCGCAACGAAGTTAATTATTATTTCAGGCGGGCGGCCCTGCTTAGATTCCTGCCGCTGGACTTGTTCGGCGACACGCTGGCCAAAGAGCGCGCGCCGGAGGCGCCGGGCGGGGGGGCGGACGGGCTGGCCGCCGCGCTGCGCCGGCTGGACGAGCGGGAGCGGGACCTGATCGGGCTGAAGTTTTATTCGGAACTGAACAACCGCGAGATAGCGAAGGTGACCGGGCTGAGCGAGAGCAATGTCGGCACCGTGCTGTACAGGTGCATGGCCAAACTGCGCAAAGAATTGGCGGGAGAAGAATATGAAAAGTGAAGAAACAGGCAAAGAGCTGGAAAAATTCCTCCTCGAAACGGCCGGCAGCAGCGCCGGGGACCTGGAGGCCAACAGGCGGGTGCTGGCCCTCTTCAGGGAGGCCGGCAAGGTGCCGCCGGCGGTCCAGGGACGAGTGCTGGCGCGCCTGGCGGCGCCGCGCCGGGCCCGGTTTACCTGGAAGACGGACGCGCCGCTGGCGGCCGCCTGCTCGGCGGCCTTCCTGCTGGCGTTTTTCCTGAATTCGCCCCGCGCGGCGGCCCCGCAGCTGTCGCCGGACTGGCTTTCCTGCGAGAATTTCCCCTATTACGCCGACGAGGCCAGGATGTCCCTCATGGGGGAGGACGCCGACTGGCGTTCGGACTATAACTTCCCGGGCTGGACGGACGGGCGGCTGTGATACTTTTTCAGCCCGCGCATAGCAGGGGTACAGGAGGATTTATGAAAATTAAAATATTGCTGGCGGTGCTCCTGGCGGGCGTCTGCGCGGTCGCGGCGCCGGCCGCGGAAACCAAAAACGCGGGGAAAACCCCGGCCTTCTCCGAAGCCAGGGAGCAGGTGGACGCGGTAAGCAAAGAGATCCTGGAGGTAGAGGCGCTTTACTGGGCCTGGAGGGTGAAATACCTGGGCGACGTCAGCTACGACGAGCTGCGGGAGAAATCCAGGCGCTGGATAGGCAAGCCCGGGACCAAGGCGCAGCTGTTCGCCAGGATGAAGGAAATACTCGACGGCGGCTCCGCCCGCGCCCTTACCGCGGCTGAGATGAGAAAGTACGACGAGGGGAAAGAAAAGATCCGGGACTTACTGGCCCCTGGCCGCAAGGATCTGAAGCTCGCGGCGCAGCTGTCGCTGGACTACTGCATGGACCTCGACGCGCGCTATTGGGCGCGGCGGGTGCAGCAGGGGGAGAAGGAGATACTCCAGCTCAGGCGCAAATGGGCTATCAGGCCGGAGATCAAGCAGCGGTATTTCTCCCTGATGGACGAGAAGCTCGGGCAGGAGAACGCCCCGCTCAGCAAAGAAGAGATCTACAAGATGGAGGCCTGCTCGAACAACCTGCACAGGTAGCGCGCGCCGCCGTCCCCGGTGAACTGCCCGCTTCAGCGGGCAGCTTCATTTATGGCGGCTTTAAGAAGGTCCGACTGGGCGGGGTCGAGAAAAACCAGCGAGTAATTGTAGTAGCCGTGAGGGTCCCGCAGGGCCTTCTTTATGCGGGCGCGGATATCTTCGAAGGAGGCGCGGCCCAGTTCGAAGGTCAGCGCCAGCACCTTGCCCTCAGGCAGCTCGAAGTGGCTGACCAGCTCTCCGTCCAGCGGGGACAGGAATGCCAGCCTGCCCCAGAGCGGGGGAAGGTCCAGCGAGGTCTTTATGACCGCCGGTATGCAGGAGTCCGCCTTATTTTGGTTCATCCCGGTAGAAAACCAGCGCCTTGTCCCCGTCCTCTCCCGCGAACCAGAGCCGCCCCTCTTTGGAGGCCATGGCCGTCACTTTGAGCGAGCGCGAAGCGTACTGCGCCAGCTCGGTCCTTGAGATTATCCTCTCCGGGTCGTCGAGGGAGAGCTTTACTACGCTCTTCAGGCCGGGGTCGGCCGCCCAGAGGAAGCGCGTGTCGCAGGTGAGCGCGGAAAGTTTCTGCCCGGGGTACTTGTAGCGCTTCAGCTCTTCCAGCGCGTCGCCCGGCATGCGCTTGACTATAGTGCCGGTGCGGGAATCCGCGGTCCAGAAATAAAGCCCGTCGAAGCAGGCGCTGTCGGGGGCAGGCTTGAACGCCGCCGTCCTGGAGGCGCGCGTGTAGCGCCCGTCGAGCAGGCGCTTCTCTATCACGCCGTTGGTGCCCGCCAGCCAGAGCGAGTCCTGCGAGGCCGCCAGCGCCACCGGCGTGGTCTCGGTGAGGCTGGTGACCTTCTTGATGCCGAAGGTCCTCGGATTATGCTCGTAGAGGGCCTGGCTGAACCAGTCGCTGATCAGCACCGAATCCTTGTGGATTATTATGCCCGTCGGGTGGGCGTAGGGCAGGTAGAAGCTGTGCGGCTGCAGCGCGCGGGGGGAGTATTTTTTGAAGCCGTAATAGAGCCCGCCGGCGAAACCGGCGAAGCCTACGGCGAGGGCCAGCGCCGCCGCGAGCGTCCGCCTGCTGCGGCGCAGCGCCAGGCTGTCGAGCGAGATGGCGGTGCCGCTGAGGCTGAGCGCCTTGCGGTACAGGGGGCGCAGTTCCTCCTCGGTCCAGGGGCTCTGCGCGCAGTCCAGCGCGCCCGCCTTCATCAGTTCCACGGCGCGCGCGGCGTCCCGCCGCTTGAGCAGCACTAAGAGCGGTATGAAGGGGGCTACGCGGCGCAGTTCACGCAGCTGTATCTCGGCGGGCGGCTCTTCCCCGTCGGCGATGAACACCGCCGCGGGTCGGGCCTTCTCGAAGACGGCCAGCGCGTCGTTGAGGTCGTTGGAGAAAACGGCGTCCGCCCCGAGGTTCTTGAAGATCCCCCTGAGGATGGTCCTGTTCTTCTCCGAAGCGCAGATTATCTGTACGGTATTGAACATATTATTTTTCGGCCGGCGGCGGGGCCGGGATGGTGAAGACCGCGCCTTCCACGGGCAGGCCCTTGGAGACATACTTCTCGTTGGCCCGGTAGAGCCGCTCCCAGAGGTTGGGGTTGCCGTAGTATTTTGAGGCTATCGAGCGCAGCGTTTCGCCGGCGGCCACCTTGTGCAGCTTGGGCCAGCGCACCGGCGCCGGGGGAACGTAGCGCTTGGGCGGCTTGGGGTTTTCTTTCTTGTACAGCGCCTCCAGCGCCTGCAGCTCCAGTTCTTTGATATTGTCCTGCAGCTCGCGCATGCGGGTCTGCATCATGGTCAGGTCGGTTTCCGCCATGCTCTTGTTCACCTTGGAGGTGGAGACGGCGCTTTCGAGGTTGGTGCGCTGCGCCCGCAGGTCGTCGAGCTGCGCGCGCAGGTCCTCCACCTCGCGCGCGGCGTCGCCCACCAGCTTCTCGCTGAAGGTCTGCGAGCCGAAGCGGTAGCCGACGTTGAAGCCGTAGTAGCCGTAGCCCTCGTTGTACCCGCCCCAGGGCATGGACCAGGCGAAGTCGATGGTCCAGGGCAGGGTGTTCACCCCGAGGCCGAGGGCCAGGAATTCTCCGCCGCCCAGGGCCAGGCCCTTGCCGGCCCGGGCCTGCAGCAGGCCGTTCAGGACGGCATGCTCGATGCCGAAAAAAACTTCAGAATATGAGCCGCGCGCCCGCAGGTCGGCCAGCAGCAGGGTGTTCTTTACCCGGTAGGAATTGCCCAGCGTCAGCGTCGTCATGGAGCGGCCCAGCCCGAACACCGCGTCGGAAATCGTCAGGGCGGTGCGCAGGCCGGAGTTGTTCTCCAGCAGCGCGCCGGCCTCGAAGCCCAGGCCCAGGTGGCTTTTCTCGCCGCGCAGGCTCACCAGTTTGATCCCGCCGCCGTAGTACAGCGGCTTCTGCAGGTATTTTATGGTGGTGCGGTTGCCCACGCTGAAAACCATGGAGTCCATGGCCAGCCCGCCGTGCTGCCGCAAGGAGTAGTAGCCCAGGCCGGCTACCTTGTCCTCAACGTCCGGCACCGGGCGGATATAGGCCAGCGAAACCTCCCCTTCGGGCGCGCCGGGGACCAGGCGGCGGGCGGTTTCCAGGCGTACTTCCAAATTGGTCAGGGTGGTCAGATTGGCGGGATTGTAGAAGACGGCGCAGGCGTCCTCGCTGACGGTGGAAAAAGCCGTGCCCATGGCGTTGGCCCTGGCGCAGGGCTTTGCGAAGGTAAAATCGGACGCTCCCGCCCAGGCGGGGGACAGCAGCGCTGCCAGCAACAGTGAGAGTCGGGGTTTATTCATAGTGTCGGCCTAATATATTATAATTGTATCCGACTGGTATTAAATTTATATTTCGCTTTCTTTAAAACCGATTATGTTCAACCGCAACGCGCTCCTCCCCGCCCTCCTGGCCCTGCTGCCCGCCCTCCCGCTTTCCGCGGGGCAGATAAACTTCGTTTACCCGTCGGAAGGCGCCTCTCTGCCCGGCAAGCCCAAAACCTTCGTGTTCGGCAATATCTCTCCCTCCACCGCCGCTTTTACGATAAACGGGGAAAAGATAGCGGTGCATTCCAACGGCGGCTTTATCGCCTTCCTGCCCATAACGGGCGGGGAGTTCACCTTCGCCGGCGCCCTGGACGACGGCACCACGGCTCAGCGCCTGGTGAAAGTGCGGCAGCCCGACCCGGCTTCTTCCAGCGAGGCCGTGCGGCTGGACTTCACGTCCTATTCCTCCGACGCCGAGCTGCCTCCCGGGGAATACCTGAAGGTTACGGCGGCCGGTACCCCCGGCTACCACGCGGTGTTCTCGCTGGACGGCGTCTGCGAAGACCAGCCCATGCAGGAACTGCCCGCCGCCTCCGGCAAATATTACGGCTCCTGCCGGATAGGCGACGCCGCGGCGGAAGGCGGCCACCTGAGGGCGCATTTCAAGACCGGCCTCTTCTCCCGCGGCGCTTCGGCCAAGTCGAGGGGGAAGGTAAAGATCGTTTCCCGGCCTGCCCTCGTAGAGACCTCAACAGATACCGTCATCCTGAAGAACGCCACCGACGGCGGCTACATGATGTTCCTGCCCAAGGGCGTCAAGCTGGTTTCGGACGGGCGGGCCAACGGCTACCGCCGCGTTTCGCTGGCCGCCGGGGAGCAGGCCTGGGTGGACGACTCCAAGGTGCAGCCCGCCGGCGGGGCGCCTTTCCCGTTCGGCTACGGCAGCGAGACCGGGGTTATAAAACTCAGGAAGACCGACACCGGCTCCGCCGCCGCCCTCACGCTTTACGACCGCCTGCCCTACACCGCCGAGGTGCTGCCCTGGGGCCTGCGCCTGACCCTTTATTACGCCAATCTGCACACCAACTGGGTAGTTTACGATACGGCGGACACGCTGGTTAAAAACGTCAGTTTCCGCCAAGCCGCCGCCGGCAAGGTGGAGATAGATTTCGAGACAGGCGCCAACGAACTGTGGGGCTACAACGTCTCCTACGCCAACGGCTCTTCGGCCCTGCAGGTGGAGCTGCGCGCGCGGCCGAAGGCCTCGCTGGCCTGGCCCAGGCCCCTTTCAGGCGTTACGGTGGTGCTGGACCCGGGCCACTCAAGTTATATACGGTGCGAGGACAACCGGGACGGCAAGGTGGACCGGTTCGTCCCCATGCGCTCGCTGCGCTACAGCGCAGCTCACCTCCAGATCCCCAACTCCCAGAACTGCTGGGTGGACGGGGCCGTAGGCCCGATGGGCACCTTCGAGGCCGACGTGAACCTGGCCATAGCCCGCAAGCTGTCCGACACCCTGTCCCTGCTGGGCGCGGCGGTGAAAATGACCCGCTCCGGCGACGAGATAGTGGAGCTGGCCGACCGGCCGAAGCTGGCCCGCGACCTGGGCGGCGACCTGTTCCTGAGCATCCACAACAACGCCATCGGCGACGGGGAAGACCCTTACGCCCAGCCGCGCGGCTTCTCCATCTACCATTACCAGCGCCACAGCCGGCCGCTGGCCGCCGCCCTGCACAAGGCTTACGTGAAGAACATCCAGCTGCCCGACGAGGGCCTGCGCTACGGGGATTACCTGGTGGCGCGCATGACCTGGATGCCTTCCGCCCTGATAGAGAACGCCTACATGATCATACCCCGGCAGGAAGAGCAGCTTAACGCCCCCGCTTTCCAGGAACAGCTCGCCGACGCCATTACCGAGGGCGTGCTGGAATTTTTTAACGTCCCGGGCCGCACGGCCTACTCGAAGAAGGTGCAAGAATGAGCGACATGCTTGAATTCATTTCCAAGTTCACCGAGGAGCTGCCCGCCGAGGCGGCCAAGGGCGAGGAGGCGCTGTGGGAATACCTGGCGCGCCGCGGCGCCGGCATAGTCAACTGCTTCGCCGCCAGCTTCTTCGAGGCCGACGAGCAGAAGAAACGGCTGACCTTCCGCAAGAGCATCGGCCCCGTGGGCGGCGACCTGGTCGGGGTAAGCTTCGGCTACCAGGGCGTGGTCGGCTTCTGCGCCGAGTCCAAGAAGGCCATACTCATCAACGACGCCGAGAACAGCCCGCTCTTCACCAAGAAAGTGGACAAGGGCTCCGGCTTCAGGACCAAGAGCGTGATAGCCGTGCCGGCCATAGCCAACGGCGAGCTGCTGGGCGTTATGGAGTTCATCAACTCCATCCCCGGCGCTTTCTCCGAGGCCGAGCTGAAGGCCGCCGAGCTGGTGACAGCGCTGACCGCGCGCGACGTTTACATCAAGAAGCTCGAGGCCACGGTAAAACAGCTCAACCTCAAGGGCGAGAGCACCATCAACAACCTCTCCGGCGGCTTTATAGGCGCCGACATGGAAGGCAAGGTGATCTTCTTCAACCTGAAGGCTTCCGAGATCTTCGAGGTGGGCCAGGAATACCTCAACCGGCCGGTGGTGGAGCTGTTCCAGCTCTGCCCGGACATCGTGGGCGCCATCGGCGACGTGATAAAGCAGAACAAGACCGTCCGCCGCATGGAGTTCAGGTGCCGGGTCAACGGCAAGGAGAAGGTCATCGGCTACAGCTCCATAAACATGAAGGGCGTGGACGGCAAGATAATAGGCGCCGGGGTGATCTTCCAGGACATCACCAACCTGTAGGCCTCCGCAGCCGCCGGGAAAAGCCGCGTTTAGCGCGGCTTTTTCTTTTGGGGAGGGCCCAGGCCGGCCGGGCCATGATGCCTATATACCTTTAGGCGGAATAATGCCATACTATAGGGGTAGTCAAACCAGAACTCAAGTTTTTAACGCCTATTCTGCCGAGCAACTGTAGGAAAGATAGAGCAAAGAGAGTTGAGTCAGGTAATATAGTTGCACAGGAGAATAACACAATGAGCAAGAGAATATACGTGGGCGGCCTGCCCTTCAAAACCACCGAAGAGGAAATGAACGCCCTTTTCGCGACCTACGGCCAGGTTACCAGCGCCAAGCTGATCACCGATAAGTACTCCGGCCAGTCCCGCGGTTTCGGCTTCGTTGAGATGCCGAACGATGCGGAAGCTGTTGCCGCGATGGAGAAGCTGAACGGCTCCGATTTCGGCGGCCGCAAGCTGACCATTAACGAAGCTCGCCCGATGGAAGCCCGCACCGGCGGCGGCGGCGACCGCGGCGGACGCGGCGGCGATCGCGGCGGTCGCGGCGGTGGCGGCGGCTACGGCGACAAGTGGTAATCAGAATCCTTTAACGGTTCTAGAACCGCCGCTCTGAAAAGGGCGGCGGTTTTTTATTGGGGGGCTTTACTTTACGCCTTTCCTGGGACAGGGCTTGCTGAGGGGGCACTGTTCGCAGAGGGGCCTTCGGGCGTCGCAGACGGCGCGGCCGTGCAGCACCAGGGCGTGGGCGAACCAGATCCAGTCTGCTTTGGGCAGGGCCTTCATGAGATCCTGCTCTATCTTTCCCGTGTCGGTGTGCCTGGTGAGGCCCAGGCGAAAAGCCAGGCGCTTCACGTGGGTATCCACCACTACGCCCGCCGCTATGCCGTAGGCCGAGCCCAGCACCACGTTGGCCGTCTTGCGGGCTACGCCGCGCAGCGTCAGCAACTCGTCCATCGTGCGCGGCACCTTGCCGCCGAAATCTTTCATTATAGCCGCCGAGGCTTCTTTCAGCGACAGGGCCTTGTTCTTGTAGAAGCCGGTGGAATGCACCAGCTCCTCCAGGTCGGGCAGGGGGGCCCTGGCCATCTCGGCGGGCCCCGGGTATTTCTTGAACAGCGCCGGCGTCACCTTGTTCACCCTTTCGTCGGTGCACTGCGCCGAAAGTATGGTGGCCATCAGCAGCTCGAACGGGTTGCCGTGGTCCAGCGAGCAGTAGGCTTCCGGGTAGGCCGCCTTGAGCAGCTTCACCAGCTCCGTCGTCTTCTTGTCCATCAGTCTATGATCCTTCCGAAGAATATCTTCTTGCCGCCGGCCGTCATGCCGTTTTCGGCGCCGCTGAAGCTGACGCCGAACTTTTTGGCGAAGCTGACCTCGCGCACCGAGTTGGTGTCGCCGGTAGCCTCTATCAGGCGGCCGCCTCCGGAATACAGCATGACGTGCGTGATGGCCGCGGGCCTGGCCGCGGCGGCGGAGAAAATGAGGTCCGCCGGCTTGAGCTCCGCGCGGGATACGGGGCGCGACGCCGCCAGCTGGTCCCCGGCATTGCGCGGCAGGTCCAGGCCCCAGGCCCTGAAGGCCAGGTTGACCAGGCCGGAACAGTCCACGCCCCAGGCCGAGCGGCCGCCCCAGTAGTACTTGTCGCCCAGGAAAAGACGGGCCGCGGCCAGCACCTGGCGGCGCAGGGAGGCGGCGGGCGCCTTGCCCGGCAGCGGGTTCAGATGCCTGCCGTGCGGCCTTCCCGCGTGCGCCAGCTTTACGCCCATCGAAAGTTCCCCGCCGGCGGAGGCGGCGGTCTTGGACTTCACTACCGCCGTATGCGCCTCGGGCAGGCTGAACCCCAAATGCTCGGCGCGCAGCCAGCCCAGGTAGGGGGAAAGTGTTTTGCCGTTGGACTTGAGGCTGGCCTGTTCGAGGGCCCGCACCCTGGCCCAGGGCCCGGAAATTTCCAGCAGCTCCACCCGCTCGTTCTGCACCAGCTGGCTTTCTATGAATTTAAGCCGCTCTTTGGCGCCGCGGGGCGGGCGGTCGTAAAGTTCGGTGACCTTGCTCTTTACCGCCAGCAGGGAGCCGAAGTTTTTGGCCGCGATATACGCAAGGCCGTACTTGTTGCCCAGCCAGGCGCGGGAGAACTGGGCCCTGTCGTAGACGCGCTCTACCGACCCCGGGCGCGGGGCGGCGGGGTCGTGCGTTATCACGTCGCCGCCCGCCGTAAAGCCGGTTATCACCAGCAAATGCCCCCGCGTCTTATTGAGCGGGGAATTGGCCAGCTCTCCGGGGCCGAAGGTCAGGCTGGCTATTACCGGCACGCCGGCCTCCAACAGGCCGCGGGCCTGCTCCAGCGAATTCAGCCGCGTCAGCAGGGTGTAAAAACCGCGCGCCCCGGCGTAGGCGGTGTTGAAGAACCAGTTGCCGTAGATGCCGGCGCCGTAGTCGCGCACGGCGGCGGCCGTATCTATGGCCCCCGCCTTTACGCCGAGGCCGGACAGGACCATGGCGAGGGAGGTCGGGCTGCAGATGTCTCCCGCGTAGCCGACCTTCTGCGCCATCTGCGAGAAGCGCGGCAGCGCCAGCTTGAGCGCAGCCCCGGCGGGGCGGCCGGGCGCGTGGCGGTAGGGCAGGGTGGAATCGGTGCCGCAGGCGGCCGCTATCTTTATCAAAGGCTTTTTGCCGGGGGCGGGGAAAAGGGTGAGGCGGTAGCGCAGGGCCGTGGCCTTTGCCGAAAGCTTGAGTATGTCCGTATCCATCTTGCCGAAGGCGTTCTCGGCCGCCGGGGCGCTGGCGGACTTGCGCGGCTCGAAGCGGCCGCAGCTGAACCACGGGCTCCAGCCCGCCGCGGTCTGCACCCTGGCTTCGGCGCTGAAGGGCGCGCCGGAAACGCCGGCCGAGAGCAGCAGCTGGTCGAAGGCAAAGGGGGCCTTCAGCTCGGGCGAGGCGAGCACCGCCCGGCGCATGGAGTTTTTGACGCGGTAGGCCCCTGCCGGGAAATCGGCCGGGAGCAGGTTTTCCGTCTTGAACCCTTTAAAATCGCCGGGCAGGAAATGGGCCAGCGTCCAGGAGCGCGGTTCAGCGCGAAAAGGTGTTTTATTGGTCATAGGTCGTTCGTTATCGTTATCCTACAAAATTGGCAAGACCCGTTCATAATATATATGATTTCACTAAGTTAAACGATTTCGAGGAGATAAAATGAAAAAAACTATCCTGTTCTTCCTGCTCGCCCTGCCCTGCTGCTCCTGGGCCGCCGAGGTGGAAAAGTCCTTCAAGGGCGTGACCATGCCGGTCACCATGCAGTTCGAGGGCAAGAAGCTGGAACTCAACGGCATGGGCCTGCGCACCAAGGTGGTCTTCAAGGTTTACGTGGCCGGGCTTTACCTGGAGAAGCCTTCCAGGGACGGCATGGCCATAGCGGCCTCCGAGCAGGTCCGGCGCATGGAGCTGGTTTTCCTGCGCGCGGTGGACGGCGCCGACGTGGCCAAGGCCATAGCCGACGGCTTTGCCAACAACGCGGGGGACGCGCTCCCGGCGCTGAAGGACCGCATAGCCAAATTCGAGAAGCTCATCCCCGACGTGAAGAAGGGGGACAAGCTGCTCTTTCTCTCCCGCCCCGGCGCCGGGGTGGAACTGCAGGCCAACGGCAAACTGCTCGGCTCCATAGAGGGCAGGGATTTCTCCGACGCGCTGATGCGGGTCTGGTTGGGGCCCAAGCCCTCCGATAAGGCCCTTAAGGACGGCCTGCTGGGGCTGTAAGGATGCCCGTGAAACGCCTGCCTTCACTCCTGCACGCCCCGCTGCTCTGCGCCGCGGGGCTGCTGCTTTTAATCCCCGCCGCCCGCGCAGCGACCTGGCCGGTAGTGGTTTTCCAGCCCTCGCATCAGACCGATACCGGCGAGGCGTACAACGAGGCCGCCACCTGCGGCGCCTATGTGGACTACGCCATGGCGGCGCGCCCGGACAAGAGCATGCACAAGGTCTGGAGCTACGGCCGCAGCGGCCTGCACCACGCCGACGCCGGCAGCAATACCCTGCTGGCCCATACCACGGCGCTGGAGGACGGCAAGATCTCAGGCTACGCCTGGGAGCTGAAGCAATCCAACGCGCTCAAGCCGGATATCTTTATCGGCGTGCACAATAACGGCGGCACCAACCGCCACGCCGTGTGGGGCTATATCCACGACGGGGACCCCCTGATGGAGAAGAACCGCCGGCTGTCGAACCTGATCATAGAGGAAATAGCCAGGGCTACTGACCTGGAGAACCGCGGCACTCACCTCGACAGCAGCACCGGGCGCAACGACTACCGCTGCGCCGTCACCGGGCGGCTGGGCTTTTACAGCATAGACGAGAACGTGAACGCGGCGCCTTACCGCGTAATCCTTGAGATAGGCGACAGCGAGAAGAGCAGGGCCTTTCTGCTTTCTAAAAAATCGCGCAAGGCGACGGGCGAGGCTATAAGGCGGGGGCTGGACCGGTTCATCAGTGAACTGGCGGCAGAAAAAACCGTTCGGAAATAAAAAATCCCAGGCGTCCTGCCGGAGATTTTGGTCGGGGCACCGGGAATCGAACCCGGAATTCATGCTCCCAAAGCACGCGTGAGAACCATTTCACCATGCCCCGCTTTTACTTCAACTACTCAAACCAACCCGTCTATTTTACTAAATAGCCGGAGGCGGGGGGGATTTCCTTATAAAGGCTTCCGAGACGCGGTGGCGGCGGGTTTTGCGCACCAGCACTTCCAGGGGGGCGGCCTTCACCAGTTCGCTGCCGCGCGGGGCGCGGCCCAAGATCTTCTCCAGCCAGGCGGCCAGCGTGACATTGCCCGCCTCGGGCTTCAGGTCCAGCTTTCTCATTATCTCGGCCATGTCGGCGCCGCCGCCGGCAATCAGCCCGCCGCCCGCAGCGTAGAGGTGCGAGGGCAGCCGGTCGTATTCGTCCTTGATCTTCTGCCCCACCAGCTGCGAGATAATGTCTTCAAGCGTCAGCAGTCCCGTGGCCTTGCCTGCGGCGTTGACGACCAGGGCCATGTGCACGTTCTTGGCCATCATCCCCTCGAGGGCCCTGGCGACTATGGTGCCGGCGGGGATCTTTTCCATGGGCCGCGTTATGCCGGCCACGTCTGGCGACTGCGCCTGCATCTTCAGCGCGTTCACGATGTCCTTGAAATTGATATAGCCGATGATCTCTTCCGGCACGCCGTCGAGCTTGGTGACGGGGAAGCGGGTGTGCAGGTCCATGTGGGCGCGGATCAGCGCGTCGGCCAGGCTGGCGGTGGCGGGAATGTAGGAGACCGCGGAAAGAGGAATGAGCAGTTCTTCAACCTTGCGGTGAGAGATCTCCACAGCGGCGTTCACTATCTTCTCCTGCATTTTGCCGATGGCGCTTTCGTCGCGGGCCTGCGCGGCGGCCATGCGCAGTTCGGCCAGCGGGGCCTTTTCGTGGTACTGCCGCTTGGCCGGCAGCAGGGTGTTGACCAGGGCCATGATGCCTTTTATTATGGCTTCAAAAAGCATGACCAGCGGATAGAAGACCATGTAGAGCCCCCGGAAGAAGGGGGAGAAATTCAGCAGGATGAATTCCTTGTTCTCGATGGCGAAGACCTTGGGCACCAGCTCGCCGAAGACTATGGTGACGAAACTGAGCGGCAGCACGAACAGCACTATACCCAGCGCCTCGGCCGTGCCCAGTGAGAGCGCGAAGCGGTCGCGCAGCAGGGGGGCGATGTATTCGTTTATGCCGGCGCCGCCGGTGGCCGCCGCTACGGCGCCGGCCAGGGTGATGCCCAGTTGTATCAGCGAGAGGCTGGCCTCCACCCTGTCCTTCATGAAGACGGCCGAGCCCGACCCGGGGGCGTTCTTTTCCTTCAAATGCCGTATGCGGGACTTGGAAACCGAGGCCAGCGCCATCTCGTAAGCCGCGAAACCGGCATTGAAGACCAGCATCAGCGCTATTACAATTATTTCTTCCGAGAATCCGTGCATGTGCTCCCCTGCTTTGTATAAGTCTGCGTAAAATTATATAATACAAATATATTCCGGGATGGTGTAACGGTAGCACAAGGGACTCTGAATCCCTTTGTCTAGGTTCAAATCCTAGTCCCGGAGCCAGATTTAGCCCCCTTTCGAGGGGGCTTTTTCTTTGTGCGACATGCCCTTGTCGGGGTGGTCTGCTATCCTATATAGGCGGAGGATAAGTGTTTTTCGAGTTCCCTCCGCATACAACAAATTTGCTGTATGCCCGCTTGAACAAAAAAAGGGGTAGGTATGGCCGCCAAGGATTACAATCTGAAGGATTTTAAAGCCGAATTCATCAAGACCTCGGCGCAAAGACTAGCTTTTGAACGGGCGCTCTCGCGCCTGCTCATAGGCCAAAAGATAGCCGACTTGCGTATGGCCGCAGGTATGACTCAGGTGGAACTGGCCGGGCGGCTCCGCACAAAGCAGCAGGTGATCTCCCGCCTGGAGCAGGCCAAATACAAAACTTCCCTCCGCACCCTCGAAAAGATCGCCATCATCTTCTCCCGCCGTCTGGAGATAAACTTCGTCTAACACAGTGGACGTTGATTCCTAATTCCTAATTATCAACAGAGAGCAGTAAATTGTCAGTAATTTAGAATTAGGAATAAACGTCCCCTCTCTCATTCCGGTTGTAGTACGCCATCCTCTCGCTCCGATAATCTGTAGTCGGCTCAGAGCCGACTCCGGACAAGAGCCCAGGCGGCCAGACTAAAAACATTTGGTATAGTCTACGGATAGAGGGCCTGGTGGAGGGATTATGGCACGCGATGTGCTGCTCGAAAAACTTAAGCGAGAGCTTGGCAGGAATGTGGAAGATGAACTTCAGGTGGTGTTTGTTTTGTCACGGATTAGGAAATATCTTGAGGTCTCAGGTTTAAAGAAAACATGTGCCTCATTGAAGTTTTACTGTGATTGGGCATTGCACCAAGAAATTCATGGGACATATAACGTAAGAGAGCTTTTGAGGGATTTTGCTTCAGATAAATCAGATGACTTTAGTTTCTTACAATTCGCCCATCTTAGAGTATGTCTTAGTGAATTCATTGAGAAGGAGGAAATTGTAAGTAAGTGGGTTTCGTGTAAGGAACAATGGGTTCGACTTCAGGATGTGCTTTGGGATATATATTCAGACACTCCCCTTTATGTAAAGTCTGTAATACCAGGCGAATCCAATAAACATTTGTTAGAAGAAATACGGGTTAAAAAAGAGGGGACAAATTTGGGTTGGAGTATTGGGGCTGTAGTTATTGAAGCCCCTTATCCATGGCCCACCCCATAGGGTTTATGCAAATGTTTTAGTTTTGGTAGTCAAATCAAATTATGAGGTTTATAATATGAAAAAGACCATTATAAAAATTGTTACCACTTTCTTCTTTTTTGCTGTGTTGTATTTAATTCTGGTATTGGCATTCGGCACAAAAGAATACCGGATTAAGTGTTCGGGGTCTTTCAATGGTGAAGACAACAAGCAAGTATTCATAAAAGTAGAACGCTACCGGCCAATTGTTTTTTGGGGTGATGGTGATGGGATAATGCTTGTAAGAGGCGTTTTTAACGACTTTTACAGATTCCGTAAAGACGGGGTCATCTTGGCTCTGTCCCGATATGATGGGAGTCCGATTGGAGGTTATTATTTGGATACGGATGAAATCAATATAAATCCCGATAAATCGCTTGTGAATTCATTTTCTGGGCATTGCTCGGCATATAAGCCTGCATTGCCTGAAAAGGACTTTTGATTAAAAGTCCCGCCATTATGCCTACCGTCTGGATGCTAAAGAATGTGGACGATTCGTTTCTTGAGCTTGGTTTAGTCTGATAACCTTTGCAACAATAATCTGGTTCCCCTTTGTATTCAGGTAGGGGAGCCAGATTTTGCCCCCTTTGAAGGGGGCATTTTCTTTGTGACGAGTGGGGGGCGTCTATAGCTGCCTCTAGAAACAGTCTACACAACGAATGTGATAGAATTGAAAAAACAGGATAATTTAATAATGCAGAATTAAACAAATTAAGGATAGCTGGATTAAGGAGTTTTGCATAATGAAAAAAATATTATTAATTCTAGCGTTTCTAGTTTCCACACCTCATATTGCTTCTTCGCAGGTTATGTTCGCCAAACCTGATGGCGTTTCAATATGGGAAACTATTCCCAAAGGCTATAGGGTTTTTCCATTGCCAGTAGAAACGTATCAACTCAAAGGGGTTGGGAAAGAAACGCGGCTTGATATTTTTGCTACTTTTAGTAAAAAAGAAAAAATATCGGCATTACTTGCGACAATGAAGGATGCCCAAAAAGGCGAAACGCTTGGCACTATGCCACTAGTATTGAAGACCGATGGTGATGAGGAATTTGCAACTGTGCTTCTATTACAAAACGTTAAGGTGCTATATAGTCCACCAGTTTCTACAATTTCTGGGGATTATTCATGGAGAGAGTATAAGCAAACCGAGGGAGCTTCTGCTGTCTCTGATGAAAAGAAAGCTTCATCCTCAAGTATTGCAATTGTCAGGCTGTTGCTTACCCCCAAAGATGCGCAATTAGCTGCCTATGCTGTAACGACGAATATGCGGTTTAGTTTAGTGGTTAGGGATATCAATGATACTGAGTTGTCAGTATTGTCTCCAATTGATATCAGTGCTTATACAAAAGAAAAACAATAGTCGACAGATTCCCGTATTGGGAGTAGTTTTATTAAAGGCCCTGGCAACTAAGCCGGGGCCTTTAAATTAGAGACTAGGGGACGTTGGTTCCTAATTCCCTGGTTGCAGGTTTTGGGGCTACTTTTAGTTAGATAGATAATAACGAACGTATAGTATCTGCCTTGTTAATCAAAAGACTTTCATGGAGTATGTATTATTCCCAGCCTTATATGGCAAAAAACCAGACTGGGTTGAATATGTTTCGCGCCCTAATGTGTCTGTGTAAACCACGGTTGAAAATATCCCAGATGAACCGTTTGTGTCTTTTGCTTTTAAAAGGCGATTAAACAATTCTTTCTTAAAAGAAAACTTTAAGGTAAGTTTGCTCCCAGGAGGGATGTTTGTGCGCTGTAAATTATTATTAACACAGACAGTATGTTCGTCATTATATGTCTGTATTCCTGGTAACTTTGCCGTACAATTGTTCTGGGCTTCAACGATCTCTTTGCTTTCTTTGGGTGTATTTCTCTTGAAAGTCCTACAATTTATACCGAAAAGAGGATCATCATCGATTACTATTAACCCATAATTAATACTTCCCTTTGCAGGAAACTTGCTAATATTCTCAGCAATAAAACTAACCTCGTAAAGATTGTCTTTGGTTTCCGTTATGGTGCTGTCGGCGAGTGGTGTTAATGATATGTAGGGGCGCGTTTCTAGTTTGTGGGTTTCTGATTGCAGTTGTACGCCGCGAAACATGAACCCTGCTGTGCAAAAAAGCAGTACAACCTCAAACACTCTCAGAGAACGGTCAAACCAATGGTAACCTAAGGTATTTTCTGGCATAGTTTATGGGCTGACTCCATAGTTGGAATCTGTAAATATTCTTCACCTTGAAGTCTATAATACAAAAAAGAGCGCCATAGACTGACCCTCTCCCTATCATCTAACCCATTCAGAACGAAAGACAATTGCGCGCGTAAAGATTAATTGGTTTCTCGCTGTGTTCAGGTAAGGGAGCCAAATTTATTAAGACCCTGGCAGTTTTGCCGGGGTCTTTTTGTTTGGTATAGTCAGTATGTCATGCTTCAATGCTATCGAAGTGTTTTCCCGGGAGTTCTCTTGTCTTTTGCCGTGAGCGCTTCTCTTTTTGCCGCCGGGCAGGCGGCTTCTCCGGTTAATTTCCTTTATACGGGTTCGGATGACCTGGGCAGGATACGGAAGATTATTGAGCGCGCGGATATCGCGGGGGTGCAGATTGTATACAACTGGAAGGATCTGGAAACCGGGAAGGATAAATATGACTTCGCGCAGATCGAGAAGGACTTGGCTTTCCTGGGCCGGCTGAATAAGAAACTGTTCATGCAGGTTCAGGACCGGTTTTTTCGGCCTGAGGCCAGGAATGTTCCCCGGTATCTGCTTGAAGAGCCGCAATATGGGGGCGGGCTTGCGGCGCAAGTAGACAATCCCGGGGAAGGCCTCCCCGCCGGCTCAGGCTGGGTGGCGCAGCACTGGAACCCCGAAGTGCGCCTGCGCTATCAAAAACTGCTGCAGGCCCTGGGCAAACAGTTCGACGGCAGGGTTTACGGCGTGAACTTGCCTGAAACTTCCGCCGATATAGACATCAAGCGCGATAAGACCGGGTTTACCTGCGATAAATACTTCAGCGCCGAGCTGGAGAACCTCAAAGCGGCGAAGGGCGCTTTCAAAAAATCCTATGTGGTGCAATACGTGAATTTCTGGCCTTGCGAGTGGGAGAACGACCATAACTACATGGGCAGGCTCTTCGAATTCGCGGCGAAGAACGGTGCCGGCCTGGGCGGCCCTGACATCGTGCCTGGCAAAAAAGCGCAAATGAAGAATTCCTACCCTTTCTTCAACCGCTACAAAGGCAAGCTTCGCCTGGTCGCCATGGCGGTGCAGGAGCCTACGTTGACATATACGAATCCTAAAACCAAAAAGCCTTTCACCAAGGAAGAGTTCCGGGATTTCGCCCGGAATTACCTCGGGGCCGATATAATCTTCTGGAGCGTCACTGCCCCCTGGCTTGCCAGATAGGGTGGGGTGCAACTGCCGCAAGCCAGTTGTGAAACTTGTCCGATTGGGGAGCCAGATTTGATAGACGTATTCTATCTACTCCCTTAAAGAGCTGATGGATCTTATGCTGCCATGAAATTTCACATCGGAGGCGTTCCAGAGACGACGGATTTTAGGCCCGACGCCTCATGGAGGACGGTGCTGGGCCCGGGCCTTTGGGGCCTTCAATTGCTGGCTGTGCTGCCTGCGCTTATATTTGCCGCCGCAGTCGCTTGGCTATGGTCTTACCTCATCCCGATTAAAGACATGTGGTCATCTTTCGACGTCATTATGCCGGTTGTTCGTGGCATAGTGAATCTTACAGCCGGGATGGTGCCAGCCAATATGGTCCCCGGCGTTGCAAGTCTGCTTTCTTTGATGGCTTTATTCCCATTGATCATAATTGCGGTGGCCGCTTACTCACTGCTCCACGAGCTGGTCCATATCTCTGTCCATCCAGGCTTTGGTATTTCTGAAAGGTCAATTTTAGGGGTGTGGCCGTCAAAGATGGTCCCTTTTGCTTATTATAACGGCGAGCTGTCTCTATTTCGTTATCTTGCCATCGTAGTTGCTCCGTTGATCATCATCTCTTTCGTTCCGATGTTGGTATGCGGCATCCTGGGCCGGGCGTCAGGCTTGCTGGCGGTTATTTCCATCCTGAATGTGCTGGGTTCAAGCGGCGACATCTTTATGTTGGGGCTTATAATATCCCAGGTTCCATGGAGCGCGAAAATCCGCGGTCAGGGTGGGCAAGGCGGCGGGTTATTCTGGCGATTGTGAAAGCGAACCGTATCATCCCAAGGTATTTATTTCTTTTGGCAAAGTGCCAGTATTTTGTTCTTGGCAGCCTCTGCGGTCGGGGCTAACAGCCACCCTTTCAATTCCGCAGCTGACTGTTCGAGTATCGTTGAGTGGGGGAGTTCCCGCTTTCAAGGCCCTGGCAACTATGCCGGGGCCTTTTTTGTTTGGTATAGTCTGATTCGGGGGAACTTAAATGGACGATATCGGCTTCGAGGACTGGCTGAAAGTGAGATTCGACCGCCCGGTCGGAGAGAAGCCTTGGTATTACGACTCTGATGACTTGCCGGCGGATCCGCCTCGGGAGATATCATTGAGGTATCTTCACAAACTGTTCTCGGAAAACGGCCAGTTGCTGGAACAATATTCCGACCGCCAGGTTAATGACGGGCTCTATTATTTATTCAGCCCCGGCAACTCCAGCGAGATCTTCTCGCTGCTGGACGCAGAGCTGCCGCTGGCGGAAAGGCTGCGGGCCGTCGACGCCGTCTACCTGCTTTATAAGGACTGCTTCTTCGCGCGGTGCTCGAGGAAACTGACGCACCTGGATAAAGAACTGGACGTTTCAGTGAACGGCATCTGCTACATGCTTTGGGACATTGCCGCCCTGCCCGTACATGCCGACAAACCGGAATATAAAGAAATTAATGCGGCCTGCCTGGCCGTGATGGAGAAAGCCCTGCAGCTGGACCATGAAGCCTGCCGGGAGAGCGCCCTGCACGGCCTCGGCCACGCGGCCCGCTACTCCCCGGCCGAGGTGGGACGCGTGATAGATTCTTTCCTGAAGTCCGCGGTCAATATCTCGCCCGGCCTTCTGCGCTACGCGAAAGCCGCGCGTTCGGGTATGATACAGTAGGCGGTCTTACGCTGCGCCGTGGTCTATTTTGTTTGCTATATTCGAATCGTTACCGATTACGCTGATAAACCTATGTCATTCCTTATCAAACCAATAAAGAGAAAAGCGGACAGACAGCGTATCTGCGGAGAGATCCTGCGGGCATTGCCGGAATGGTTCGGGATAGAACAGGCGGTTAAAGACTACATCGCAAATGTCCAGGCTATGCCTATGTTCGCCTATTTTAACGACGGGAAGCCCGCCGGCTTTGTTGCCATCAGGTCCCATGGCAGGTTTTCAGCGGAAATCTATGTGATGGGAGTGCTGGCCGGGCTGCAGGGTAAAGGGATAGGCAGGCAACTGGTAAAGCACGCCGAGCGCTATCTTAAGGACAAGGGCATCAGGTTCCTCCAGGTAAAGACGCTGTCCGCCGCCCGCCGCTGCCGCAAATACGAAAGAACGCGGAAGTTTTACCTGTCCCTGGGCTTTGTGCCCCTTGAAGAGTTCACTACCGTATGGGGAAAAGAAAATCCCTGCCTGCTGCTGATAAAAAGCATTAGTTAAGCCCGCCCATAGTGCCGGGCAATTCTGCCGAAATCTTTTTTGATATAGTTGTATCTGCGGTTTTAAGAAACACTAACCTTGTCGGGGAGAAAAAGATGGAAACTCAAAAATCAACGTGGACAGAATTCTTCGCGGGGGCGAAGCAGGCGTATAACGAGCTTCCCGAGCCGACTTTGCTTAAGTTCATTCCCAACGTGCCCAAGGGCTGCGCTTTGGACATAGGAGCGGGTCTTGGCCAGAACTCCATGTTCCTCGCGCAACAGGGCTTCAGCGTGGAAGCGCTTGAGAAAGACGCGGACATCGCGCTCAAGTGCAGGGAAAAATTAGATAAGGAAAACCTGAAAATTAAAACTATCGCCAATTCTATCGAGGCGCAGGACCTGGAAGAGAATAAGTATTCGTTGATTGTGGCCGCGTGGGTTTTCGCCTTTATTTCACCGGAAGAGGTGCGCCCGGTCCTGGAAAAACTCGAGAAGTCGCTAGTCCCGGGCGGATTCCTTTATATAGGGACTTTTTCAACTAAAGACGCCGGGTTTATAAACAACAAACCGATCCCGGAGGCCAGAAACAGCGTTAAATTGGCTAATGGCCTGGCTATGCATTTTTTTGAGCCCGGCGAGCTTGAGAATGAATTGGCGCACATGGAAGACATAAGTACCGTCTCCGGTACGCGCAGGGACTACTCTCATGGCGAGCCTCATACTCATGCTTTTATAGAAGTAGTAAGACGGAAGCGCGCTCGGTAATAATAATTGCCGCCCGTCGAGCGGGCGCCAGCTTTAAAAGACCCCGGCGGTTTCGCCGGGGTCTTTTTGTTTTGTATAGTTGAGTCAGTCCTGTCCCATGCCAGAGGATAAAAATGAAAAATATGGCGAACTTAAACTCCAGAATACCGGGGCCAAAGACCCCGAGTCGGCGAAAAGAGTGGGGCGCATGCTGGGCGCCGACCTGTTGGTAATAGGCGGGATGGTGGAGCTTCAAGGTAAAGTGCTGGAGCTCAACATCAGGCTCGCCAGCGTAGAATCCGGAGAGGCTGTGGCCGCCGTTACCGGCCGGGTGCAGAAAGACTGGGTGAATCAGTAGCCCGGTCCGCTATCCCGTGTAAGAGCCCCCCGCAAGGGGGTTTTTGCTTTCAGGGGGGTGAAACCTTTTTGCCCCGCGCGCATCTAAAAGATGAAGCGAAAAACCGGCTGAGGAGAAAGAATGCAAAGCATAGAGATCGCGGGGGCAGCGGCGGCGGGCGGCGTCCTGGGCTATTTGTGGCACAGGCTGGTGGGCTGCTCTACCGGGGCCTGCCCTATAGTCAGAAGCCCCTACCTGAGCGTGATCTGGGGCGTGCTCCTGGGGCTTTCTTTCACGCTGGGCCGGTAAACGGAGGAACAACAATGCAAAACCTTACTACTGAAGCGTTCAAGACCAAAGTGTTCGATTTCGAGCAGAACAAGGAGTGGAAGTTCGCCGGCGACAAGCCGTGCATAGTGGATTTCTACGCCGACTGGTGCGGCCCCTGCAAGATGATCGCGCCTGTCCTGGACGAACTGTCGCAGAAATACGCCGGCAAGCTGGACGTCTACAAGATAAACACCGAAGAGGAGCAGGCCCTGGCCGCGGCCTTCGGGATACAGAGCATCCCCAGCATGCTCTTCGTGCCTATGGACGGCAAGCCGCAGATGGCCCAGGGCGCGCTGCCCAAAGACGCGTTAGAGAAGGCCATCAGCGACGTGCTCAAAGTTCAGTAAAAGTCTAGGGGACGTTGATTCCTAATTCCTAACTGGTAAAGGATAATTACTAGTCCGCCAAGAAAACTGATAGGGGCGCAAAATTAGGAATTAGGAATCAGCGTCCCCTAAAAAAATCCCCGGCTGAGAGGCCGGGGATCTTTTTTGCTGGAGCGGGATTTACTTCAGCAGGTCCATTGCCGCGGCGAGGGCGGGCAGCAGGATGGCGCCCACCATGGCCTCGCCGGCCACCAGGCCGGAGGCCAGCGGCGTGCCGTACAGGCCGAAGGAGCCTTTCTCGCCGGGCGAGAAGCGGCCCCAGATGGCCGAGATCATGGCCCCGCAGGCTATGCCTATGTTCAGCGAGGCCGGCAGGATCAGCGCGAAGCCCAGCGCCGCCGGGATCGGGATGAACCAGAAGCGGCTCACCTCGTGGCCCAGCTCGTTGGTCCGCTTGACCGAGAGCATCAGCTCGAAGAAGACGCCGATGAAGATGGCGATGACCGAGGCCTGCAGCGCGCCGTGGGGGAGGTAGGAAATGCCCTTCTCCATCACTATGGCGAGCGTCGCGATCTTCAGGCCGGTCGGCGCCGACAGCTGCCCCGGGTTGAGGCCTATGCCGTAGGTCTTCTCCAGCATGTTGAACATGATAGGCGTAAGTATGGCGCCTATCGGTATTACCGCCAGCATGGCGATGATGAGCGTCTTGACCCTGCCGCCCAGGCGCTGCGCCACCCAGAACGACGGCACCACGCATTCCGACGTGGCCTGCGGGTTGGCGCTGACGTAGGCGGCCGCCAGGTTGGAGCGGATCTGGGCGGGCCAGATGAGGCCGAAGAGGAACTGCGTGGCGTTGGCCATCAGCGACACCGGGCCGGAGCCCGTGATACCGAGCACGCGCAGGCCGGCCACTATCAGTATGGGCTGTATGGCCACGGCCAGCGTAACTTCCTGCCAGGGCATGTTAAACCAGGAGCTGGTCATCCAGATCAGCAGCGTGACGGAGACGGAGATGCCGGTGACGGTCCACCAGAGCGGTATCTCCTCATCGGCCAGCGATTTGAACTCGTGCTTCTCGTACTTTACCTCGCGCTTCTGCCAGAAATGCTTGACCACGGGGATTATCACGCTGGTCAGCGCGGCGGCTATCATCATGGCCGTGGCGGGCCACATCATCCACTGCACCACGTACTTGAAGTGGGAGCCGGCGCCGACGAACTCCGTCGCCTTGCCGCAGGTGGCGTTGAGGAAGTCCATGGCCTGCGCCCTGGGCGCGCCTTCCAGGCCGCCCACGGAGTTGAGCGTGCTGAGGCAGGCCGAGAAGTGCTCGGGGGTCACGCCGGAGAGGGCCGCGTACCTGGCCACCTGGTCGCCGAAGGCGCTGACTATCCAGGTGCCGAGCAGGCCGGAGAGACCTACGGAGAGCGGCACCAGCATGCCTATGCCGAAGGCCGCGAATTCCAGGCCTATGGAGATGTTGAGCGCCGCGTTGCCCACGATGTGGGGGAAGACGCCCATGCCGTCGCGCAGGAAGGTCAGGAAGCCGGCCCCGCCGGTGCTGACCATCAGCACGTCGCGGCGCCGCTTGGTGGTCTCCGAGGCGTTCGGGTCGGTCAGCGTCTGCGCCACGGCCAGCGTGGCCTTGCTGCCCGGCCAGGGTATGGAGTGATCTTTCAGCAAGGAGGCGCGGGGGAAGATACCCATGAATACGCCGAGGCTGGCCGAGACCAGCAGCCACAGGAACATCTGCCAGACGCTCAGGTTGAAGCCGATGTCGCGGCCGAAGACGTTCTGGATATAGAAGAAGGCCGAGAGGATGACGACCATGAAGGCGATGCTCGACACCAGGCCTATCATGGCCTGGATGATGTTGAGCTCGATGGCGAGTTCCTGGCCCTTCATCCGCTTGCCCAGCACGAAGGCGGCCAGGAACATGCCGCCCATGGTCAGGTCCACGCTTTGTCCGAGCTTCAGCGTCACGTACGGAGTAGCCGCCGCGGCTACGGCGCACAGCAAACCTCCGAGCAGCAGCAACCGCCAGTTCAGTTCTTTCATGTAGTCACCTCAGGGTCCTCGATGCACTGAAATTTCGTTCTTAATATATTTATAATACAAAGAAATCCAGTTTTGCCGAAAGGCCGCCCCGCTCCGGGAGCCCCCCGGAGTCTTGCCTGGAATCTTTTTGTTTAATCTGGCCGGAGTGTGACTGACCGGGGTACGCTGATTCTTGAATTCTTATTAAGCCGGCACCGCGTCAGGCGGCGGGGCCGCCCATGCGCAGCCATTCGCGGAACAGCGTTCCGAACTGGCGGCATTCATGCGGCAGGAAATGGCCGCAGTCGTAGAAAGCGTGGTACTCGCTGTCCTTCAGTTTCGTAGATAGCTTGAACTGGTCGATATAGCCCGTCAGCGTATCCTGCTGCCCCACCAGGAAGGTGGTGCTGGATTCTATGCTCGCCGGCTTGATCTTCAAATTGGCGGCCGTGGCGCGCCTGGCCAGCAGGGCCTGGTAAGTCAGCCGCCCGGGATAAAAACCGGAGGGGATGTCCGCCGTGTAATTCTGCAGCGTCTGCGCCGTCCGCTTCACGGCCAATTTCAGGTAGCGGGCGTCGGCGGTCTTCTTCTGGGCCTGCGTCAGCTCGTCGGTGATTATCGTGGGGGCGGACGGCCTTTTGATCTTCGTCTTGTCCGTGCAGACCGGCGGGGCTATTAGAAACAAGGAGGGGAAGCGGATCTTCTCCGCCAGCTTAAGCGCGACGAAGCCGCCCAGGGAGTAGCCGACCACGGCGGGCGGCCTGGTGAAATTCCCGCGGAAGAAAGCCGCGGTGTCTTCCAGCAGGGCGTGCATGTTGGCCCGCGTCAGCGGGGAGTCGGAGGCCCCGTGCCCGGGGAAATCCGGGTAGACCCGGCGGTAATCGTCGTTGGCCCCGAGGAAATACGGCTCGAAGGTGTTCTTCATCGAGACATGGTCCACGGTGGCCCCGTGCAAAAACACTACGGGCCGGCCTTTTTCAGGTCCGGCATCGGCGTAGGCCATCCAGGTATTTCCGGTATCGAAGCGTTTCATCCCTTAACCTTGCTGTAGTATATCAAAGATTAACCTGGTAAAAATCAGGCTGTACAGGCTTGACAAAAAACAAACAAAGCAATAGAATTCCAGTGTAATGAACTCCTAGGGGTAGGGGCTTAATACTGCAACTGTAACGCAACACGCTGCTGATACCTGCATCAGTAGCCTCCGGCATTTGCCGTTCTATGCTGCCGGAAGCGTTGCCGCAGGGGGGGAATATGAAAAACACTAAAAGACGGGCCAGTCCCGCCGCGAAGCGCCGCCGCCGCACGAAGCGGAGCGGCGCTATTTCCGGCGCCGCGCTCTTCATGCGGCAGAACTTTTATTACCTTAAGCCGGAATCCCTCATAAGGACATCTATCCGCCTGGCTTGCGTAGCGGCTTAAGAGGGCTGTTTTTTGAAGCGGCGTCAGTACGGGAGGCGGCATGAGAGAAAAATATCTTTGGCTGGTGATAGCGGTGCTGCTGGCTTTGACGCTGGGCCAGTCCTGCTATATTTACGAGCAGAGGGTCTCGGCCGGTGAAAATTCCGGGCCGCCTCCGCTGCAGCCGGACATACATCAGCGGCTGTATTCCGAAAAATCCTACGACGCCCAGTGGGAGGAGTTCGAGAAATGGCGCGAGAAGGTGCACGGGCAGATAGGCCGCGGCGACCCCGTGCCGGAGCGGGATTTCGACATTTTCTTCAACGACCGGTTCTTCTCCGGCAAGTTCAGCCCTTTTACGGAAATAGAGCGGATACGGCGTGAAATGTCCGGCAGGTTCGAGCGGGCGGAGCGGCTGCTCTTCGACGGTTACTGGGACAAATGGTTCGAGCAAAGGATGCTGATGGGGGAATTCCGCACAGACGTCGTAAGAAGCGCCAGGGACGTTACTATCGGCATAAATATTCCCGGGCTGGCCGAGGACGGCCTGGATATAAATATAACGGACGAGCGGATAAAGATATCTTTCAGCGCCAGGACAGGATCCGCGGCGGACCTGCCCGGGGGCGGCGTGCAGCGCTCCGCCTACAGGAGCTATGTCAAAATACTGCCCCTGCCGGTGGACGCCGTGCCTGGCACCGGCAAGGTTAAGGTGGAGGGGGAGCGCGTTAAGATACGGTTCGACCTGAAAAAGACGGGCGTGAACCCTTGAGGTGAGGCTGTGCCCGCGCAGGGGGCCGGCCGGGGGGGCGGGACAATGAGAACAAGTTCGGAAAAAGTCGGGCTGCTGCTGGCGCATTTCTTCCTGGGGGACCGGGAGGCGCTGAGCGTTTCAGGCGCCGCCAGGCTTTCGGGCCTGCGCGCGGCAGAGGCCCGGGTATTGCTGGAGCTGCTGGCCCGGGAGGGGCTGCTGTGCCGCTCCAAAACTTCCCGCCGCGGGACTTTCCGCGCCGCTACAGGGGCGGCGCGCTATAAGCGCTGCCGGAAGGCGTTCTGCGGCCAGAGGAACATAAATTGAAGGCTTAAGATACAAGGGGCAAGGGGGGGGGATGCTGCGCAACATCAACAGCCTGAAAGGATACACGATACACGCCGCTGACGGCGAGCTGGGGACGGCGGACGAGTTCTATTTCGACGATAAGACCTGGGCTATCCGCTACCTGGTGGTAAAGACCGGGGGCTGGCTGTCGGGCCGGAAGGTGCTTATCTCAACGGCGGCGCTTAAACGGGAGCCCGACCTGAGGGCCAGGGCGCTGCCGGTTAACCTGACGCGCGAACAGGTGCGCAACAGCCCGGATATAGATACCGGGCAGACGGTTACGCGGCTGCATGAGCTGGAACTGCACAAGCATTACGCCTGGGCCTGGGTGGAAGGTTTCTACGCAGGCGGCATGTCCGGCGGCGCCGTTTTCCCGCTGAGGGAAGAAGAGGTAAAAAAAGAGGCGCGGCCGCCGTATCCTGAAACCCGCCTGCAGAGCACGCGGGCCGTAACCGGCTACCGCCTGCACGCCGCCGACGGGCTGATCGGGCACGTGGAAGATTACATCGTGGACGACGCTAAATGGGTTATCCGGTACCTGGTGGCCGGCACCGGCACCTGGCTGCCGGGCAGGAAGGTGCTGGTCTCGCCCCACTGGATAGAGCGCGTGGACTGGAAAACCTCGGAAGTCTTCGTGGCCCTGACGCGCCTGGCTATAGAGGCGAGCCCGCGGTTCGACCCTTCGCAGCCGGTCAGCGAAGACTACGAAAGCGAGCTCTATGACCACTACAGCCGTCCCGGGCTGGAGAAAGCCGGAGAGGGGGCAGTCGCGCAGCGGGCCGGGCGCGGTCGTTTTTAAATCAAAGGGGGGAGTCATGCTGATGATGAAAAGGGAAGAACTGAAGGAACTGACGGACGAAAGGACGGGGCCCTGCGTTTCAATCTATATGCCGACTGAAAAAGGCAGCATTGAAACCAGGCAGAACCCGGTAAGGTACAAGAAACTGCTGCGCGAGGCCGGGCGCAAATTGGCCGCGGCGGGGCTGAAGACCGCCGAAGCCGACGCCCTGCTGGCCCCCGCGCTGCCGCTGCTCGGCGACGGGCTATTCTGGCAGTACCAGCGCGGCGGGCTGGCGGTTTTCCTTTCAAAGAAGGTCAAGCGCGCCTACACGCTGCCGCTCAAATTCTCCGAAATGGCCGCCGTGGGCGACAGGTTCTGCGTGAAACAGCTGCTGCCGCTCTTCGCCGAGGACGGCAGGTTCTTCGTGCTGACGCTGAGCCAGCGCGCGGCGCAACTGTACCAGTGCAGCCGCTACAGCGTGGCCGAGGCCGACCTGCAGCATGTGCCCAGGGGTATCGCCGAGCTGCTCGAGCTCAACCGCGGCGAGAAACAGCTGCAGTTCCACGCGCAGACCGAGGGGCACGCCGGGGGGAACGGCCGGGCGGGCATGTTTCACGGCCACGCCGAGGATACCGACGAGGACAAGGATAACGTCCTAGTCTATTTCCACAGCGTGAACAAGGCCGTGAACGCCGTGCTCAACTCCCACGGGGGGCCGCTGGTGCTGGCCGGCGTGGATTACCTGACCCGCATCTACGAAAAAGCCAATACCTACCCGCGGCTCTGCGCCGGCCGCATAGCCGGCAACCCGTCGGACTTAAAGCCGGAAGAACTCAAGGACAGGGCCTGGGCGCTGGTGCAGCCTGGCTTCGAGGAAGGCGCGCGCGCGGCCGTCAGGCAGTACGAACAGCTGCAGGGAACTCCCAGGGCCTCCAACCACCTTAAGTCCATCCTGGAGGCCGCCAATAACGGCCGGGTCGCCGCGCTGTTCGTTTCGGCTAAGGAGCAGCGGTGGGGCTTCTACGACGAAGAGTCCGGCGTGCTGGACGTGCACCAGAAGGCGCAGCCCTGCGACCTGGAACTGCTGGATATGTGCGCCACGCGCACGCTGGACCACGGCGGGAAGGTGTACTCGCTGGAGCCGGACCGCATGCCGGGCCTGGCGCCGGCGGCGGCGATCTTCCGGTATTAACAGGCCGTTGCCAGAGGTTAAAACCGCCGGGAAGCCGGCGGTTTTAACTTTAGGCCGCCGGCGGCGGCTGGCTCTATCAGGTATTTGTTTTTAGACGGCGCGCAGCGGAGGCGCCTGTATGGTAGAATAGAGTGTCCGCAAACAGCCCCAAGCGCCGGAGGAATGCTGATGTTTTTGCAGTTCGTTAACCGCAGCCTCCCGGCCGTTAAAAAACGACTTGCCAGGATCCTGCCAGCCCCCAAAATAGCCGAGGAACAGCCCCTCCGGGCCGAGCTTTTTACCCTGCGCCAGTTCAAGCTGCACGCCGGCGCGCTGGCCGCCAGGCACAGCGTCAGCTTTAAAAAAGGCAGCGATAAACTCCTGGCGCGCCTCAAGGAAAACGAGCGTATCATCCTGCGGGCCTACGAGCTGCTTAACCAGGCGGGAAGCTCGAAAAGAAGGATCTCTCCCGCCGGCGACTGGCTGCTGGATAATTATTACCTTATAGAGGAGCAGATACGCCTCGCCCAGAAATTCCTGCCGAAGGGCTACAGCGAGGAATTGCCCAGCCTGACCAGGGGCCCGCTGGCCGGCTTTCCCCGGGTCTACGAGCTGGCCATGGAGATCGTCGCCCACGGCGACGGGCGCCTGGACGTGCACGGCCTGGAAGGCTTTGTGGCCGCCTACCAGGAGGTGAAGCCCCTCAGGCTGGGCGAGCTGTGGGCCGTTCCCATAATGATAAGGCTGGCCCTGATAGAGAACCTCAGGCGCATCGCCTCCCGCATGATCCTGTCCCAGACGGACCGGGACGCCGCCGACTACCACGCCAACAGGATACTCGAAGTGCTGGCAAAGGACACCAGCGGCGTTATCCTGGAGATCGCTTCGATGGCGAAGCTCGAGCTGCCGATGTCGGATTCTTTCGTGGCTGAGTTCGTGCGGCAGCTGCACGGGCAAAGCCCCTCTTTCAACCTGCCCATAGTCTGGCTGGAAAAGAAGCTCTCCGAGACGGGCAAGACCATAGAGCGGCTGATACAGTCCGCCACGCACCGGCAGGCGGCCGACCAGGTTTCCATCTCCAACACCATCGAGAGCCTGCGTTTTATAGAAGTCACGGACTGGCACGACTTCGTGGAAGGCCTGAGCGTAGTGGAGAAAGAACTGCGCAAGGACCCTTCGGGTCATTACGCGGGGATGGCTTTCGCCACGCGCGATTCTTACCGCCACGCGGTAGAAGACCTCGCGCAGCGCAGCAAGCTGGAGGAAGAGGAAGTGGCGGCGCGGGCGGTGCGCGCGGCCCTGGAGGCCGCCCCCGGCGGCGCGGCGGGGCACGTGGGCTATTACCTCGTAGACCGCGGGGTGGAAAAATTTTACCGCTCGCTGGGGCTGCGCCTGCGCTTCGGCGATTACCTGCGGGCTAAAAACACGGCGCTGCCGCTGGTCTTCTACGCCGGGCCCATAATCCTGCTCACCCTGGCCGCGTCGGCGGCAGTGCTGCTGCTGGCCTGGGGCCAGGGGCTGCGCGGCTGGCCGTGGCTGGCCGCTTTCGGCCTGCCGCTGCTGTTCCCGGCCAGCCAGGCGGCCATCACGCTGGTGAACTGGTACTTTACAAAGACCGTGCAGCCGGAAAATCTGCCCAGGATGGATTTTTCCGAGGGCATCCCCGCGCAAGCCCACACGCTGACGGTCATCCCCACCATGCTGACCAGCGCGCGGGGGGTGGACTCGCTCCTGGAGGGGCTGGAGGTCTGCTACCTGGCCAATATCGACGCCAACGTAGAGTTCGGGCTGCTGACGGATTTCTGCGACGCGCGGGAGGAGAGCCTGCCCGGGGACGCCGCGCTGCTGGAGCAGGCCCGCGAGGGAATAGAACGCCTCAACCAGAAGTACCTGGGGCACAGGGACAATATTTTTTACCTCTTTCACCGGCCGCGCCGGTGGAACGCAGGGGAAAAAGTGTGGATGGGCTATGAGCGCAAGCGCGGCAAGCTGGCGGATTTGAACGCCCTGCTCAGGGGCGGGGGGACGGACCGCTTCAGCCTGGTAAGCGGGGACGTACAGCGCCTGCAGGACGTGAAATACGTGATAACCCTGGACACTGATACCAGGATGCCCAGGGACGCCGCCCGGGACCTGGCGGGAATAATGTCCCATCCCCTGAACAGGCCGGTTTACGACGAGAAAAAAGGGCGGGTCACGGCCGGCTACAGCATCCTGCAGCCCAGGGTGGACCTCGGCTACCCCGGAGACGACCCGTCGCTGTTCGTCCGGATCTTCGGCGGGGAGCCCGGCATAGACCCGTACACCAAAACGGTGTCCGACATCTACCAGGACCTTTTCTACGAGGGCTCTTTCATCGGCAAGGGCCTTTACGACGTGGACTCTTTCGAGCGCTCGGTCGGCGGGCGCCTGCCCGAGAACCTGATACTGAGCCACGACCTGCTGGAGGGCTGCTACGCCCGCTCCGCCCTGGTCACCGACGTGCAGCTTTACGAGAAATATCCCTCCGGCTACCTGACCGACATGAACCGCAGGCACCGCTGGACCCGCGGCGACTGGCAGATCTCCGGCTGGGTGCTGCCTTTCGTCCCCGGGCCAGGCGCCGCGGGCAACCCGCTGTCCATGCTGTCGAAATGGAAGATCCTGGACAATCTGAGGCGCAGCGTCCTGCCCGCCGCGGCCGCGTGGCTGCTGCTGGCCGGCTGGTTCCGCTTCCCTTCTTCCTGGTTCTGGCCGTCGGCCGTGGTGTTCTTCGCCGGCTACCCCCTGCTGCTGATCTCCTGCGTGGAAGCCGCGGGCAAGAGCCGGGACATCTCGCTGGCGGTGCACCTGAGCTCCGTTCTTAATTCCCTGCGCCTGCGCGCCGCCCAGTTCTGCCTCTCTTTCGCCTTCCTCGCGCACGAGGCCTTCTACGGCCTGCACGCCATAGGGGTAACCTACTGGCGCATGTTCGCTTCCCGACGGCGCCTGCTGGAATGGCGCACTTCCGGCGAAGCGGAACAGCAGTCTGCCACTACCGTCCCGCAGTATGCCAGGGCCATGGCCGCTGGCCCGCTGGCCGCCCTCGTGGCGCTGTTGGCCGCCGGCGGCGCGGACCCGTTCTCCGCCGGGCTTTGCCTCCTCTGGCTGCTTTCCCCGGCCATCGCCTGGCTGGTCAGCAGCCCCGCGGCTCCCCGCAAGACCGCGCTCTCCTCCCCGCGGCTGATCTTCCTGGGCGCCCTGTCGCGCAAGACCTGGGCCTTTTTCGAGACCTTCGTGACCGAGCGGGACAACTGGCTGCCGCCGGACAATTACCAGGAGGAGTTCCTGGGCGCCGCGGCCCACAGGACTTCCCCCACGAACATCGGCCTTTCGCTGCTCTCCAACCTGTCGGCCTACGACTTCGGCTATGTCTCGATGGGGGCGTTTTTCAACAGGACGGAGAAAACCCTGAAGACCATGGGCGGCATGGAAAAGTACAGGGGACATTTTTACAACTGGTACGACACCGAAACCCTGAAGCCGCTGAAGCCGCTTTATATCTCCTCGGTGGACAGCGGCAACATGGCCGGCCACCTGCTGGTGCTGCGCGCGGGCCTGCAGGAGATGAAGGGCTCCAGGATAGTGTCCGCTAAAATGTTCGACGGGCTGGCCGATACCCTGGCGGTCCTGCGGGAATGCGCCGCCGGGCTGGGCGGCAGCAGGATCCCCGGGGCGGCAACGGGCGGGCGCAAGATTTCGGAGCAGGCGGAGCGGCTGCTGGCCAAGGTCAAAACCGCCCCGGCGTCCCTGTCAGAGATGCACGCGCTGCTGCGGCGCCTGTCTTCGGAAAGCTCCCAGGCCCTCGCCGGCCTCGACGGAAAACATTTTGACGGCGCCAGGCGCTGGGCGCGCGCTTTTGAGAAGCAGTGCTACGACTACCTGGAAGACATGGCTTTTATCGCCCCGTGGGTGCTGCTGGCGCCCGAGATCCCGGGCATGTGGGACAAGGGGGACGCGAAGCAGAAAGAGCGGCTGGCCCTGCTGCGCCTGGAGCTGCGGCGCCTGGACTCCGGGCCCGCCCTGACCGACGCCGCCAGGCTGGAACAGAAACTTTTCCGCCTGATAGACGCTATAATAGCCGGCCTCGACCAGTCCGACTACGACGCGAAGCGGGAGCAGGACTGGTTCGCCAGGCTGCGCACCGCCCTGAAGGAGACCGGCGACAGGGCCAGCGAAAGGATACTGGCCATCGAGGCCATGGCGCTGAGCTGCACCGAGCTCTCCGCGGTGGAATTCGAATTCCTCTACGACAAGGGCGCGCAGCTGCTTTCCATCGGGTACAACGTCTCCGAGCACAGGCTGGACCCCGGCTGTTACGACCTGCTGGCCTCCGAGTCCAGGCTCTGCAGCTTCGTGGCCATCGCACAGGGCAAGCTGCCGCAGAAGCATTGGTTCATGCTCGGCCGCCTGCTGTCGAAATACGGCGGGGACCCGGTGCTGGTGTCCTGGGGCGGCTCGGTGTTCGAATACCTGATGCCGCTGCTGGTCATGCCGGTCTACGAAAGCACGCTGCTGGAGCGGACCTACAAGGCGATGGTGGCCTGCCAGATGGAATACGCTTCGGCCAACGATATCCCGTGGGGGATGTCCGAATCCGGCTACAACAAGCTCGACGCGGCCCTGGCCTACCAGTACCGCTCCTTCGGCGTGCCGGACCTGGGTTTCAAACGGGGGCTCTCCGAAGACCTGGTGGTGGCGCCCTATGCCTCGATGCTGGCCCTGATGGTGGAGCCGGAGAAGGCCTGCCAGAACCTGGAGCGCCTGGCCGCGGACGGTTTCGGGGGGGAATACGGCTTTTACGAGGCGATAGACTACACCCCGTCGCGCGCCTCCCACGACGGCAGCCGCGCGGTGGTCAAGTCCTACATGGCGCATCACCAGGGCATGGGGCTGCTGTCGCTGGCCTATACCCTGCTCGGCCGGCCCATGCAGCGGCGCTTCCTGGCGGACCCCATGTTCAAGGCCACGGAACTGCTGCTGCAGGAGCGGGTCCCCAAGGCGGCGCCTTTCCTTTATGACACCGAAGTCTCCGGGCTGCTGCGCAAGACGGAGGAAAACGACGCCCTTTCCCGCGTCTTCAACACGCCCCATACCCCGTCGCCCGAAACCCACCTGCTGTCCAACGGCAGCTACAACCTCATGGTCACCAATTCCGGCTGCGGCTACACCCGCTGGAAGGACATCGCGGTGACGCGCTGGCACGAGGACGCGGTGCTGCAGAACGAGGGCTCGTTCATTTACCTGAGGGATACCGAGACCGGCGAGTTCTGGTCCACGACTTACCAGCCTACGCTGAAAACCCCGGGCAAATACGAGGCCATCTTCTCCCGGTCGCGGGCCGAGTTCAGGCGCAGGGACCACAATATCGACGTGCATACCGAGATAGCGGTTTCGCCGGAAGACAATATCGACCTGCGCCGGGTACATGTCCGCAACCTCTCCCGCCGCGCCCGCACCATAGAGCTCACCAGCTACGCCGAGGTGGTCCTGAACCAGGGCGCCGCGGACAGGTTCCACAGGGCCTTCAGCAATTTGTTCGTGCAGACGGAAATAATCAGGTCGCACCAGGCCATAGTCTGCAACCGCCGGCCCCGCTCCGAAAAAGACGCCTTCCCGTTCCTGGCGCATTTCATGGCGGTGCACGGCCATTCCGTCGTCGGCGCCTCTTACGAGACCGACCGCGACAAGTTCATCGGCAGGGGCAACACCGTGGCCAGCCCGGCCGCCATGCGCGGGACCGGGGCCCTTTCGGACACTGAAGGGGCGGTGCTCGACCCCGTAGTCTCGATACGCTGCATAGTAAAGCTCGAGCCCGGCGAATCGGCGGTGATCGACTATGTGACCGGGGTCTGCGCCGGCAGGGACGCCGCGCGGGCGCTGATCGAGAAGTACCGGGACCGCAATCTGGCCGACCGGGTCTTCGACCTGGCCTGGACGCACGCGCACGTGGCGCTGCAGCAGATAAACGCGTCCGAGTCCGACGCGCAGGTTTACGGCCGCCTGGCCAGCGCCATCATCTACGCCAACCCGGAGTGGCGCGCGCACGCCAGCGTGCTCAAGCAGAACCTGCGGGGGCAGACCGACCTGTGGGGCTACGGCATCTCCGGCGACCTGCCCATCGTGATAGTCCGCATAGAGGACCAGGAGAACATCGGGCTGATAGCGCGGATGGCGCAGGCCCACGCCTACTGGCGCATGAAGGGCCTGCCGGTGGACCTGGTCATCTGGAACGAGAACCATTCGGTTTACCGGGACGCGCTGAGCGAAAAAATAAGCGACCTGATCGCGGCCTCCGCCAAGCTGCCGTCCAAAATACAGGGCAGGATCTTCTCGCGGCGCGCCGACCAGATGTCCGAAGAGGACAAGGTGCTGATGCTGACCGTGGCGCGGATAGTGATCACCGACAGGGGCGGGACTTTGAGCGAGCACCTCGACCGCGTGGCCAAGACCGCGGCGCCGCGGCTGTTGGCGGCCTCTCCCGGCAGACAGCCGGAGGGAGAGCCGGAAGGCCCGGCGCGGCGGCCCGACCTGGCTTATTTCAACGGCCTGGGCGGGTTTACCCGCGACGGGCGGGAATACGTGATCTCCACCGGCCGCGACAAAACCACGCCCGCGCCCTGGGTGAACGTGCTGGCTAACCGCCGCTTCGGCACCATAATCTCCGAGAGCGGCAGCGCCTACACCTGGAGCGAGAACGCCCAGCAGTTCCGCCTGACGCCCTGGGCCAACGACCCGGTGACCGACGCCTGCGGCGAAGCGCTGTACGTGCGCGACGAGGAAACGGGGCGGTTCTGGTCCCCGACGCCGCTGCCGGCCAGGGGAACCTCCGGCTACCTGTCCCGCCACGGCTTCGGCTACAGCATCTTCGAGCACGCCGAGGACGGGATCTCCTCGGAACTGACGGTGTTCGTCGCGTTGGAACAGCCGGTAAAATTCGCGGTGCTCAAGCTGCGCAACGCTTCGGGGCGCAGGCGCAGCCTGTCCGCCTCGTCGTACAACGAGCTGGTGATGGGGACGCTCCGGGACAATTCCCACATGCACATCGTCACCGAGGTGGACCCCAAAAGCGGGGCGCTGACCGCCTATAACCACTACAACAAGGAATTCCCCGGCCGGGTGGTGTTCCTCGACGTCAGCGAGACGGCGCGTTACGTGAGCGGGGACCGGCGCGAGTTTATAGGCCGCAACGGCACGCTGGCTTCGCCCGCCGCCATGCGCGGCGAGGCGCTCTCCGGCAAGGTGGGCGCCGGCCTGGACCCCTGCGCCTGCATGCAGGTCAAGTTCGAGCTGGAAGAGAACGAAGAAAAGGAAATAGTCTTTACCTTCGGCGCGGCCGGCAGCGCGGACGAGGCGCGCGCCATCCTGCAGCGCTTCGGCGGGGCAGAGGCGGTGCGCGGCGAGCTCGAGGGCGTCTGGGAGTACTGGAAGCGCGCCCTCGGCGTGGTCTACGTGGAAACGCCGGACGAGTCCGTGAATTTCCTGGTGAACGGCTGGCTGCAGTACCAGGTGCTGAGCTGCCGCCTGTGGGGCCGCAGCGGCTACTACCAGTCCGGCGGGGCGTACGGCTTCCGCGACCAGCTGCAGGACGTGATGGCCCTCACGCACTCTCACCCCGCGCTGGTCAGGGAGCAGCTGCTGGCTTTCGCCTCGCGCCAGTTCACGGAGGGAGACGTGCAGCACTGGTGGCATCCGCCCTCCGGGCGGGGCGTCCGCAGCCACTGCTCCGACGATTACCTGTGGCTGCCGCTGGTGACCTGCCTCTACGTGGAGGAACTCGGCGATACCGGCGTGCTCGACGAGCAGGCGGGCTTCCTGGAAGGGCCTCCCGTAAAGCCGGAGGAGGAATCTTATTATGACCTGCCCAAGGCGTCGCCCAAGACCGGGACCTTGTACGAGCATTGCGTCCTGGCCGTCAGGCACAGCCTGAAGTTCGGCGCGCACGGCCTGCCGCTGATGGGCAGCGGCGACTGGAACGACGGCATGAACCTGGTGGGGCGCGAGGGCAAGGGCGAAAGCGTCTGGCTGGCTTTCTTCCTGTGCAGCGTCCTTAAATCCATGGCCGCCCTGGCCGCCGGCCGCGGCGACAAAGAGTTTTCCGCGCTGTGCCTTGAGGAGGGCGAAAAATTGGCGCGCAATATCGAGGCTTCGGCCTGGGACGGGCGCTGGTACAAGCGCGCTTACTTCGACAGCGGGGAACCGCTCGGCTCCGAGTCCAACAGCGAATGCCGGATAGATTCCCTGCCGCAGTCCTGGGCGGTCATCTCCGGCGCCGCCCCCGCGGAGAAGGCGGCGGCCGCCATGGCCCAGGTGGACCTGCGGCTGGCGGACAGGAAGCATGCGCTGATAAAGCTGTTCGAGCCCCCGTTCGACAAGTGCGCCTGCGACCCTGGCTATATCAAGGGCTACCTGCCGGGCGTCAGGGAGAACGGCGGGCAGTATACGCACGGCGCCGTCTGGTCCGTTATCGCCTTCGCCATGCTCAAGGACAGCAAGCGCGCCTGGGAGCTGCTGGGGCTCATCAACCCGGTGCGCCACGGCGACACGGCGGCCAAGTGCGCCGTTTACAAGGTGGAGCCCTTCGTCATGCCCGGCGACGTGTACGCCGGCGGCGCCAACGCCGGGCGGGGCGGCTGGACCTGGTACACCGGCTCGGCGTCCTGGATGTACCAGCTGCTGGTCAGGCATCTGCTGGGGCTGCGGCTGAAGGTGGACAGGCTGCACCTGGAACCCTGCCTGCCCGGGGACTGGAAATCGTTCAAGGTGCATTACCGCTACAGGGAAACCTTCTACCACATAAACATAGAGCGGTCAGGGGCCGGCAACGGCGTGGTCTCGGTGTCCGTGGACGGGACGGAGCGGGAGGACAGGTGCATCCCTCTCTCCGACGACAGGGGGGAGCACCAGGCCGAGGTCAGGATCGGATAGCCGCCCGCGGGTCCCTGAGTGAAAAGAAAACCCCGGCACTCGCCGGGGCTTTCTTTTTGCGCGTGCTCCGCGGCGCCTAAGGCTTGCGGGTTTCGGGGGTCCAGGGCGAGGGCCGCAGGTTCTCTATCTCCAGGGCCATCTCTTCCGGTATCAGGGCGAACACTTCGCTCCTGGCCGAGAATTCTCCCGATTCCATGCCCAGCGTGACCGCTATGATGCGGAAGCTGGTCTTTATGCCGGCGGCGTTGAGCAGTTCCTGCGCCAGCTCCGGCAAATTGCCCTGCGCGAACTTGGGCACGGCGGGCATGAAGCTCTTCTTCAGCGCGTTGAGCAGGGCGCTCAGCAGGGCGTTGATCACCATGTTGCCCAGCTCGACCAGCAGCATCTCGTCGGCGGGCGTCAGCGTGCCGGTCTTGTGGAAGGACTGCCCGGTATAGCACTTGGCGACGCAGTCTATCTCGGCCGGGTCGAAGAGCATCATCGCGGTGAGGGGGGACCGGCCCTTTAGTCCGACGTAGACCGCGGCCGCCGGCTTTTTGAAATCGTGCTGCCGGAGGGCGTCCTCGAAGGTGCCGTAGGAGATCTTGGTGTCCAACACCTGCCAGGTGCCGGCCGAGGCGCGGGAGATGCGCTGCAGGCAAAAGGCGATGCTCAGCGCGGACAGGCTTTGCAGGGCGACATTAGGTGCTTGTTTCATGGCAGGGCCGTTATTTCATCTGCTTGAGCAGTTCGTCCAGTTCCCCGTAAAGAAAGGGTTTATGCAGCACGCCGGCCGCTCCTTTCTGCAGGAGCTCTTCGCTGATGGCGCCCTGCTGTACCGCCGTCACCATTACCACCCGCGCCGCCGGGTCTATGACTTTAATTTCCTGCAGCGCCTCCATGCCGGTCTTGCCGGGCATGACGAGGTCCATGAGGACGAGCTCCGGCTTCTGCTGCCTGAAAGCCGTAACGGCCTCGTTGCCGTCGCCGGCCTCGCCGGTGACTTCGTGCCCCATCTCGGTGAGCAGGTCTTTTATCAGGGACCTGGTCAGGACATTGTCGTCCACGATAAGTATTTTCATAAAAGCGCCTGTTGGCTGAAGAACCTTTTTCCAATTATAATATAAAAAGACGAGTGAATCCCCGCGCCCGGTCGGTTTAAGGCCTTTTTTGGGGCCTTTTTGTTTTGTATAGTTGGAATAATTTATGACCACTACAGCCGCGGCGGAGCGCAAGCCCCAAAGTACAGACTGGTCCGACGCCTGGGGCGGGCTGGCCGCCATGCTGGTGGCGCTGCCTTCGGCCATAGCTTTCGGCGTGGCCATGTACGCGCCGCTCGGGCCCGGCTTCGCCGGGGCCGGCGCCCTGGCGGGCATCCTGGGCACCGTGGCCATCGGCCTGGCGGCCCCCGCCCTGGGCGGGGCCCCGCGGCTGATCTCTGCGCCCTGCGCGCCCGCTGCGGCCGTCATGGCGGCGCTCTGCGCGCGGCTGGTGTCTGGCGGCGCCGCTCCCGAAAGCGTGGTGGTCTCGCTGGTCCTGGTCGGTATCTTCTCCGGCGCCCTGCAGCTGGTTTACGGCGCGCTCGGCGGCGGGCGGCTTATCAAATATATCCCTTATCCCGTGGTCACCGGCTACATGAGCGGCGTGGGCCTGCTGATAATACTCAAGCAGGCCGGGCCTTTCCTGGGCCTGGCCAAGGATACGTCGCCGATGGCGGGCCTGCTGTCCCCGGCGTCCTGGCAATGGCCCGCTTTCTCCGTGGCCCTGGTCACCGCGGCGGTGATGGTGTCAGCTCCCCGTTTTACCACGCGCGTGCCCGCGGCCATACTGGGCCTGGCGGCCGGCATAGCGGCGCATTTCCTGGCCGGCCTGCTGCGGCCGCAGCTGCTGGCGCTCGACGGCAACCCTTTCATCATCGGCGCCATCTCCACCAGCCCGGCGGTGATCTTCGACGGGATAAGGAACAACTTCGGCTGGCTGAGCCAGGTCGGGGCGCATGACATTTACCTGCTGGCGGGCCCCGCCCTGACGCTTTCGGTGCTCCTGTCAATCGACACGCTCAAGACCTGCGTGGTCACGGATTCCATAGTGCGCTCGCGCCACGATTCCAACCGGGAACTGCGCGGGCAGGGCTCCGCCAACATCGCCTCCGCCCTGCTGGGCGGCATGCCCGGAGCCGGCACGCTGGGGGCCACCATGGTGAGCCTCGCCGCGGGAGGCAAGACGCGCCTGGCCGGCCTGTTCGAAGGCGGCCTGGCGCTGGCGGCCGCGCTGGCCCTGGGCGGGGCCATAGGCCGCATCCCGGTGGCCGCGCTGGCCGGCATCCTGGCCGTGGTAGGCGTGCGCATGATAGACCGCTCCAGCCTGCGCCTGGCCCTTAAAAGCTCGACGATACTGGACTTCGCCGTCATCGTTTCGGTGGCGGGCACCGCGCTGGTCTCGGACCTGCTCAACGCCGCCGCCGTAGGCATAGTTTTGTCCATCCTGCTCTTCATCCGGGAGCAGATGGGCAGCAACGTCATACGCCGCAAGGCCACCGGCGCGGAGATGTCCTCCAAGCAGAAGCGGCTGCCGGCGGAGAGCGCGGCGCTGGCGGAGCGCGGCAGCGAGACGCTGGTGGTGGAACTGCAGGGCAGCCTTTTCTTCGGCACTACGGACCAGCTCTTCACCGACATAGAGCCCGACCTTAAGGTCTGCCGGCGGCTGATCCTGGACATGCGCCGCGTGACCTCGGTGGATTTCACGGCGGTGCACATGCTGGCGCAGGTGGGCGAGCGGCTGGCCGAGAGGGGCGGGTCGCTGGTGTTTTCGCACCTGCCGGCCAGTCTGCCCAGCGGGCAGGACCTGGGCGCTTATTTCAGACAGCTCGGGCTTACCCACCGCCGCGGCGGCGGCCGCGTCTTCGAGACGCTGCACGACGCGCTGGAATGGGTAGAGGATATGGCGCTCGACGAGGCCGGCGTGCCGCGTCCCGACGCCGGAGAGCTGCTGGACCTGGCGCAGATAGATTTTTTGAAGGGCCTGGATAAGCCCCTGCTCGACAGGATGCACCTGGCTTTCGCCGAGCGCCGCGTCAAGGCGGGCGAGGCGGTCTTCCTGCGCAAGGGCGGAGGCCACGAGCTATTCCTCATCAGGCGCGGCCGCGTGCGCATCGTGCTGCCGCTCAAGGATACCCACCGCCAGCACCACCTGGCCGTCTTCGGCCCCGGCGACTTCTTCGGCGAGGTGGCTTTCCTGGTGCGCACGCCCAGGACCGCCGACGCGGTGGCCCTGGTCGACACCGACCTTTACTGCATCAGCCGCGAGGCCTTTGACGCCGTTACGGCCAGCGACCCGGCGTACGGCGCGGCCTTCTACCAGCGCCTGGCCAACGTGGAGGCGCTGCGCCTGCGCGACGCCGACCGCGAACTGCGCCGCCTGCAGGACAGCTGACCCGCCGCCGGGCAAGGAGACCCCATGAGCGTTTCTTCGCACCTGAACCCCGAGCCCGAGCGGCGCCTCTGGATCATACACGAAAACCTGCGCCGCTCGCAGGACTGGACCGACCTGAAGCTGGGCGCGCTGGGCGCCTTCGCCGCGCTGGAGCTGGCGCTGGGCCGGTTCCTGCTGCCTCCCGGCGCGGCCGCCTACGCCGCCGGGGTGCTGCTGGCCGCCGCGCTGCCGCTGTGCGTCTTTGCCGTGAGCCCGTTCATAGAGCGGCCTCCCCGGGTCCCTCTACCTTTTCCGTCGCGGGGCAAGCCGCGCCCGGAAGACTCGCTGCTGAACGCCTCCGACCTGGAAAAGTATACACAGATGGAGCTGGTCATCATCCTCGACAAGTACCTGGGCGGCGGCATCACCGCCACGCCGTATTACGAGGACATAGTGGGGCAGATCTTAACGATCGCCAGGGTAACCTGCCGCAAGGCCCGGTTCTTCGCCGCGGCCGCCGCCCTGGCGCTGGCCGCCCAGCTGCTGCTGCTCGGGCGCCTGGCCTTCCGCTAAACGGCGCCAGATTTTCTACAATATACCCATGCAAAACATCTCGGCCCTCTTCGGCCCCTGGATCATCGGTTTTTATTCGCTGCTTTTCCTGTTCATAGCGCTGCTGTACCGCGCCGCTCCCGACGAGCGCCGCAGGATGGGCGGCAGCGCGCTGATGGTAATAATCTCGATAGCGGGCCTGCTCTCGGTGAAGCTGCTGGGCGGCGCCGGCGGCGGCGGGCTGCCGAAGCTCATAGAGGTCGGCGCGCGCATGCTGGCCGTCATCGCGGCGATAAACGTGGCCGGGGTGTTCGGCTTTTCGCTGGTCATGCCCAAGCTGCGGACCGGGGTTTCCAAATTCGTGGAGGACCTGGTGCTGGCCGGCGCCTACCTGTTGGGCGGCCTGGCGGTCATCTCCGCCTCCGGCGCCGATTTGAGCGGCGTCCTGGCCACTTCGGCCGTGGTCACCGGCGTCGTGGCCTTCTCGCTGCAGGACACCCTGGGCAATGTCATCGGCGGCATGGTGCTGCACCTCGAGGATTCCTTCAAGCCCGGCGACTGGATCTGCATAGACTCGTTCGCGGGCGTGGTGCGCGAGATCCGCTGGCGGCAGACCACGCTGGAAACGCTGGACGGCGACCTGGTAGTGGTGCCGAACATCATACTGATGAAGAGCCCGGTCACCGTGCAGGGCCGGGCCCAGCACGACACCCGCTGGCGCGCCGTGCCTTTCAATGTCTTTTATGACCGCGCCCCGGGAGAGGTGGAAGGCGTGCTCAATAAGGCCTTCTCCGAGGACCTGCCCGCCGGCATGGCCGCAACGCCTGCCCCGGTCTGCGGCATCAAGGATTTCCTGCCGAACTGCATAGTTTACGAGCTGCGCTATTACCTCTCCGACCTGTCTTCCCCGGCCGGAACGGATTCCAGGGTGCGCTCCAAGATCTTCTACGCGCTTTCCAGGGCGGGGATAAAACTTTCCATCCACAACCGCTCGCTGGTGCTCAGCGAAGCCGCGAAGGACGCGGCGGACCGCGGGCAGCAGACCGAACACGAGCGCCGCCTGGCCGCGCTCAGGGAGGTGGAAGATTTCGAGCCGCTCACCGACGCGGAGTTCGCGCTGATCGCGGGCAAGCTCAAGTCGGCGCCTTTCTCCCGTGGCGAGAAGATAACCATACAGGGCGCCGTTTCGGACTGCCTCTACATAATCAGCGAGGGCGGCGCCGAGGTGCAGGTGCGCGCGGGTAACGGCGGGGAGTACACCGTGGTAAAGAAGCTGGGCCCCGGCGACGTGCTGGGGGAAATGGGCCTCCTTACCGGTGAGCCGCGGACGGCCACCGTGGTGGCTTCGGGCGAGGTGCGCTGCTACCGCCTGGACAGGGAGAATTTCCGCGGCGTGCTGGCCAGCCGCCCGGAGATTGCCGAGAGCATAGCGGCCATCATCGCCAAGCGCCGCGTGGAACTTTCCGCGGCGCGTGAGAAGCTGGCCGGCGACGCCGCCGCCGGCCTGAAGGCCGAAGAGCAGAACCTGCTCTCGAAAATAAGGGATTTCTTCAGTCTTTGATCACAGCCACTTATGGCGGGGGTAGCGCCGGGCGAGGGCCGGCTTGAGCTTGGGATAGCTGTCGGCCCAGAAGCTTTTCAGATCTTTAGTCACCTGTACCGGCCGCATGGAGGGGGCAAGTATGTGCACCACCAGGGGTACCCGCCCCGCGGCCACGCGGGGCGTCTCCGTTACCGTGAACAGATCCTGTATCTTGGCCTCCAGGAAAGGCTCCCCGTTCCTGGGGTAGCGGATCTTGGCCCGGCGGCCGCCGGGCATCTCCAGCCGCGCCGGGGCGTGCTTGTCTACCAGCCGCACCTTCTCCCAGCCGTACCAGTCCTGCAGGGCGGGCAGCACCGGCCGCCCGCGCGCTTCCGCCACGCTGCGCGCGCCGGAGCAGATGTCCGTGATGATCAGCGCCTTGTCCTCGTCGGAGAGCGGCTCCAGGCCGAAGTCGGGGCAGGCCTTCGCCAGGAAGTCCACCCGGGCCAGCCAGTCTTCCACTTCCTCGTCCCATTTCTGAAATCTTTCATTGCCGCCGATGAACTCTTCGGCGATCAGGTCCGAGGACGCCTTGGCCGGTTTAGCGGCGGTTATTTCGCGGCGCACGACCACGCCGCGGTAAAGGGTGAGGGTTTCGGTCACCGGCGTGCGCATGGCCTCGTCGAGGGCCGCGCGGGTCACGGTTTCCAGCTCGGCGGGAAAGGCTTCGCGCAGCCATTCTTCTTTTATCCCGGCGGCGAAAGAGAGGGTGATGTCGGCGCCGCCCTTGCGCAGGGTCTCCATAGCTTCTCCGGCGCAGATTATGGCGGCACCTTCGGCGGCGCTGGAGGGGCTCAGGCGCGCCCGCCTGCCGCCGGGCAGCTGGTAGCGGCCTTTCTCGGCAGAGAACAGCGCCCCTACGCGGTCCGGGAAGGCCCGCAGGAAGCACTTGGAGGCCAGTTCCAGCGCCCTGCTCCCGCCCGGGGCGGCGCCGCCGGAGAGCCGGGCCGCCAGCCGCCAGGCGTCGCGCGCCGCGTTCTGCTTTACGCCGGCCTTCTGGCAGGCGAAGAAATCGAAGCCCGAGGCGGAACAGCGCTCCAGTGCCCTGACCACGGCGGCCAGGTCCGATTTTATCTCGCCGCCGGCGCCCTCGGCCCGCTTCGCCTCGTCGAGCCAGAGGCCGCGGCCCTGGGCGGCGGCGGCTATCAGGGCGCATTCATAGGCGCAGCCCAGCCGCGCGCCTTCCGCCATCATGCGCGAATAGCGCGGGTGCAGCGGGTAGCGGGCCATCTCGCGGCCCTCGCGGGTCAGGCTCCCGTCGGGGGCGGCGGCTCCGAGGTCCCTTAAAAGCTGCTCGGCACGCTCTCCGTCTTCTTTGGACGGCGGGTCCAGCCAGCGCAGGGCGTCGAAGTTCCTGAAGCCGCAGGCCTTCAGGGTCAGCAGGGCCTCGGAGACGTCGAGGCGCAGGATCTCCGGCTCCAGGGCGGCGGGCCGGCCGGGATTGTCGCGCTCGGTCCACAGCCGCGCGCAGACGCCTGGGGCCGTGCGGCCGGCGCGGCCGGCCCTCTGCTCGGCCGAGGGGGCGGCGATGTTCTCGGTGAAAAGCGTGTTGATGCCGCGCGCCCCGTCGTAGCGGGCCACCCGGGCCAGGCCGCTGTCTATCACGGCCGTCACGCCGTCTATGGTCAGTGAGGTCTCCGCTATGTTGGTGGCTATGATGATCTTGCGCTGCAGCGACGGCGCCACCGCGGCGTCCTGGTCCTGCGGGCGCATCTCGCCGTGCAGCGGCCGCACGGCGCAGCCCGCCAGCGAAGGGATCTTGGCCAGCTCGGAGGCGGTGCGGCTGATCTCGTAGCCGCCGGGCATGAAGATCAGCGCGTGGCCGCCCTTCACCTGCTGCATCACCTGCGCGCAGGTCCTGGCGGCGGCGTCCCACGGCGGCAGCCTGGCCGTCTCCGGGCCGCAATAGGCCACGGTCACCGGGTAGGCCCGGCCCTCGGCCAGCACCGTCTCGCAGGGGGCCAGGTAGGCGGCCAGCTTTTTCTCGTCGAGGGTGGCTGACATCACTGCTATAAGCAGGTCCGGCCGCGGCCCCTGCTGCAGGGCCAGGCAGGCGGCCAGCGTGATGTCGCCGTGGATGTGGCGCTCGTGGAACTCGTCGAGGATGATGGCGGAATATTTCTTCAACTGAGGGTCCGAGACCAGCTCCCGCAGCAGGATGCCTTCCGTTTCGAAAATGATGCGGGTCGCCGCCCCCGTCTTGTCGTCGAAGCGGACCCGGTAGCCCACCTCGCCCCCGGGAGTACCCCCGCGCTCTTTAGCCACGCGGTCGCCCAGCATGCGCGCCGCCAGGCGCCTGGGCTCCAGTACCGCTATGCGGCCTTTGAGCCCGCAGGAGTCCAGCAGGATCTGCGGCACCTTGGTGGATTTGCCCGAGCCAGGGGGGGAGGAAATAATGAGCCGGCGGCTTGCGGCCGCGGCCTTTATTATCTCGCCGGCGCTCTGCTGTATCGGCAGCTTCATGTTCATATTATCCCAAAAAGAAAGGCCCCTTGCGGGGCCTTCTTCGCCAGCTCGGGGGCGCTGCTAGTCCTGCCCGCCGGTTTTCCACCACTGCGTGGGCGCGCTGTCGCCGGAATAGTCCACCAGGACGCCTTTGGATTTGTTTATGGCGTAGCGCTTCACCGGGCGGCCCTCGGAGCTGCCCGCGGCGTAGGCGCGCAGGATCCAGTCGTAGACCAGATCGGGGTCGTAGAAGAAGAGCAGCTTGCTGGGATAGGCCGGCTTCCTGGTCCAGTCGGTAAGCAGGAAGGGGGCGATGTCTCCCGCGCCAGCCGGGTTGCCGGGGACGCCCATAGCTTTTTTAGGCAGGTAGATGGTGCGGCTCCACTGCTTTGAGAGCAGCGGGAAGGACGAAGGGCCGGCCACCTCCAGCACGCTGGCCCCTACGTTGGCGCAGCCGCCGCCCTCGGCGTAGAGCGGGCGGACGCCCAGGCCGTAGCGGGTGTAGACGCCTTCAGAGCGGTAGGCGGCCATGTAGCGCGAGGCTTCCAGGCAGGATTCCCGCGAGATCTGCATGGTCAGGAAAGCGGCTTCCTTGTTCTTTTTGGAAAGTCTGGTCAGCGACTGGTTCAGCTCGTCTTCCGTCTGCAGGCGCCCCTCGACGTAGCCGAAGAAAGCGCCGAAGCCGCTGCCCTGCTTGACCTGCTCGGAGAAGCCCTTCATGCTGACCGGGGACTGGCCGGTCATCAGGAAGGTGCGCGAGCCGTCGGGAAGCGTGCAGCCGATCTCGAAGGCCACGTGGCCTATGGAGTGGGTCTGGCCGAGCAGTTCCACCGCGATCTCGTTGCGGGCGAAGGCGAGGGCCAGCGAGCCGACGCTGGTCCAGTCCATCGGGGCGGGCGAGGGGATGGTGTGCAGGGTAATGTAATTGGGCAGCGAGCGGTAGGCCGCGGCCGCCTGAGCGGGAAAGCCGTCCGGCCCGCTCACGTCCACGGGCTTGCCGGCGCCGCCGCCGAAGCGGGGAGGCTCGGGGCTGTTCACTTCGGCGGCGGGGGCCGCGCCGCGCAGAGTTTCAAGGGCTGTCTGGGCGCCGGCGGGCAGGCAATAAAAGAAGAGGGTGAAGAACGCCAGGTATTTCGTCATTGAATGAATTATAGCCTGCGGCGCCGCGCGGGGGGAGGGCCCAAAGGCCTTTAGCTTTATAGGACTTTAGAGGCCGGGGACGGAACCCAGTCGTATTCGGCTTCGGCCTGGAAGGCGGCGTGGTCGGAGACGTCCTTCCAGGGGCCCTTGTTGAGCACGTGCGCCTTGAGCACCTTGAAGCCGCGCAGGTAGATGCGGTCCAGCGGGAAGACCGGCAGCGCCGACGGGAAAGTGCGAAGTTTGCGGCCGTGCAGCGACAGGCCGGCGTCCTTCAGCAGCAGGCAGGTCTCCAGCTCGTCCTTCTTGCCCTTGCGCCACTCGTTGAAGTCGCCCGCCACGATGACCGGCTCGTGGTCCGGCACTACGCACTTGACGAACTCGCAGATCCTGGCGAACTGTTTTACGCGCGAGCGGCGCAGCAGGCCCAGGTGCACGCAGACGCAGTGCAGCGGCGGCTTGTCCTCCGGCAGCTGTATCTTGGCGTAGAGCAGCCCGCGCTTCTCCACGCGGTTGGTGGAGATGTCCACCCGCTCCGAGTGCAGGATCGGGAAGCGCGAGAGGATGGCGTTGCCGTGGTGGCCGGCGGTGTAGACCACGTTCTTGCCGTAGGCGTGGTTGAAGCCGGAGACCTCGGTCATGAACTCGTGCTGCGGCTTTACCGGCCAGCCGAAGTAGCGCTCGGCGTGGCGCAGGTTCTGCCCTACGACCTC
>Ga0209212_1000226_pt1 | contig 117082 bp, 101 predicted proteins | sample RifGroC2_FD_183996 | JGI IMG/M metagenome (GOLD analysis project Ga0209212, IMG submission 183996) | Groundwater microbial communities from Rifle, Colorado, USA - Groundwater C2 (SPAdes) (version 2) | ecosystem: Environmental > Aquatic > Deep subsurface > Groundwater | place: Rifle, Colorado... | reverse complement strand
CATAAGTAAAGAGTGCTTCTGTTTTGTTGTCCGCTCCGCGCATAACATTCCTCAGTAATAGCAGTGGGTTATGCGCGATAATGTATCATAAAACAGCTATTTTATCTATTTGAATTTCAACAACCTGTTAGAGCGCCGTAGAGTAAGGCATGGCACAATCGAGCAAAAGAGGATCAGCAATGGGAATCAAAAAGCAGAACACCCCGTCACCAGCCGCCGCCGAACTTCGCCGCCAGGCGGAACAACGGGTGGCCGGCAAAACGGCAGCAGGGCCGGCAATCCGGACCGGGGAGCCGGGAGTTCCCGCCTATGAGCTCGAGGTGCACCAGATCGAGCTGGAGATGCAGAACTCGGAGCTGCTACGGGCCCAGCAACAGTTGGAGGGACAGCAGATCGAGCTGGAGATGCAAAACGAGGAGCTGATCCGGATCCAGCAGCTTCTTGAAGGTCAGCAGATCGAACTGGAGTTGCAAAACGAGGAACTGCTCCGGAGCCGGGAGGAGCTTCAAGTCTCCCGGAACAGGTTTGCCGAACTCTATGACTTTGCACCCGTCGGCTATTTCACCTTCGACAGGCGCGGACTGATACGGGAGGTAAATCTCACCGGCGCGCACCTTCTGGGCAGAGAGCGCGAGTTGCTGAGCCAGGAATCATTCATGGGTTTCATTGCCGACGCCGACGGGAAGGAGCTTTTCGCCCGACACCTGGAAAGCGTGCTGCAAGGACAGGGGATGCAGAAATGTGAAATCAGACTGACGGGGAAAGACGCCGCGGCGATATATGGCCAGCTTCAAAGCGTCGCGGTTGAGACCAGCGGATCAGAGGACGGCTACATCCTTTCCTCCATCGTGGACGGCACGGTCGCCAAAAAGTTGGAGACGGAGATCCAGAAGGCCCTGGAGTATTCCGAGAGCATCGTCGAGACCGTGCGCAAGCCGCTGGTGGTGCTGGACTCGGAGCTGAAAATCCTCACGGCCAATCTCAGTTTCTACGAAACCTTCAAGGTATCGCCCGAGGAGACCATCGGCAATTTCATCTACGACCTCGGCAACCGGCAGTGGGACATCCCCAAACTGCGGGTGCTGTTCGAGGACATCCTCCCCAATGAAACCGTCTTCAACGGCTACGAGGTGGACCATGTTTTCCCCGGCATCGGCAGAAAGATCATCCTCCTGAACGCCCGGGAGATCTTCCGGGAGAATGTAGGCTCGCACATCATCCTGGTCGCCATGGAGGACATCACCGCGCGCAGGCATGCCGAAGAGGCGCTGCTCAAGGCGGGGGCGCTCCAGAATGCCATATTCAACTCGGCCAACTTCTCCAGCATCGCCACCGACGCCAAAGGGGTGATCCAGATATTCAACGTCGGCGCCGAGCGCATGCTGGGCTACACGGCAGCCGAGGTCATGAACCGGATCACGCCGGCGGACATCTCCGATCCTCTGGAAGTCATCGCCCGCGCCAAGGCGCTCAGCGCCGAACTGGGGACCCCGATCACCCCGGGTTTCGAGGCCCTGATCTTCAAGGCGTCGCGCGGCATCGAGGACATCTACGAGCTCACCTACATCAGAAAGGACGGCAGCCGCTTCCCGGCCGTGGTCTCCATCACGGCGCTCAGGGACCCGCAGGACGCCATCATCGGCTATCTTTTGATCGGCACCGACAACACGGTCAGAAAGCAGATCGAGGCGGAGCAGATGCAGTTGAGCCAGCGCCTGCGCGACCACCAGTTCTACACCCGCTCCCTGTTCGAGTCGAACATCGACGCCAGCATGACCACCGACCCTTCCGGCATCATCACGGACGTCAACAAGCAGATGGAAGTACTGACGGACTGCACCCGCGACGAGCTGATCGGCGCGCCGTTCAAGAACTACTTCACCGATCCCGAGCGGGCCGAGACGGCCATCAAGCTGGTTTTGGGGGAGAGGAAGCTCACCGACTACGAACTCACCGTATGCACCAGGGACGGCAAGGAGACCGTGGTCTCCTACAACGCCACCACCTTCTACGACCGCGACCGAAAGCTGCAGGGGGTGTTCGCCGCCGCCCGCGACGTCACCGAGCGCAAACGTCTGGACCAGGTGCTGCAGGAAAAGAACGTGGAGCTTGAAAACGCCAGGATCGTGGCCGAAAAGACCAACCTGATCAAGTCCGACTTCCTGGCCAACATGAGCCACGAGCTGCGCACCCCGCTCAATTCGGTGATCGGCTTCTCCGAGGTGCTGCAGGACCAGATGTTCGGCATCATCAACGAAAAGCAGCAGGAATACATCAACAACATCCTTACCAGCGGCAGGCACCTGCTCTCCCTGATCAACGACATCCTGGACCTCTCCAAGGTGGAGTCGGGCAAGATGGAGCTCGACCTGAGCAGCTTCTCGCTGCGGGAATCCCTGGAAGGCTCCATGAGCATGCTGAGGGAGAAGGCGGTCAAGGGCGGCATCGAGTTGACGCTGGAGATCGCGCCGAAGGCCGAGGTCAGCCTGACGGCCGACCAGAGGAAATTGAAGCAGATCCTGTTCAACCTGCTCGCCAATGCCGTCAAGTTCACCCCGACCGCCGGCACCGTGGAGGTACGTGCGGTCCTTGACGGGGATTTCGTCGAGATCACCGTTGCGGACTCCGGCATCGGCATCAGGGAGGAAGACATCCCCAAGTTGTTCCAGGCCTTCACCCAGCTGGAGTCGGTCTATACCAAGGGGTTCGAGGGAACCGGCCTGGGCCTCGCCTTGACCAGGCAGCTCGTGGAACTGCACGGAGGCAGGATCTGGGTGAAAAGCGAGTTCGGCACGGGGAGCAGGTTCAGCTTCACCATCCCGCTCTCGCAGCCGGCGTCGACTCCCCCCTTCGCGACCCGGTCCGATGCCGCACCGGCGCCGGTCCCGGTCCCGGCTCCAGTCCCGGCTCCAGTCCCGGCTCCAGTCCCGGCTCCAGTCCCGGCTCCAGTCCCGGCTCCAGTCCCGGCTCCAGTCCCGGCTCCAGTCCCGGCTCCGGTCTCCGGTGCAGGCGCTGGCGCCGGCAGCACCGTACTGGTGATCGAGGACGACCCGCGGACCCTGTCGGCCCTGGAAATCGCCCTGCAGCGCAAGGGGTACCGGGCGCTGCGGGCGAGTAACGGCAACGAGGGGATCGAGATGGCGCAGCGCGACAGCCCCGACCTGATCGTCCTCGACCTGGTCATGCCCGGCATGAACGGCTTCGAGGTCGCGGACCGGCTGCGTGCCGGCGATGTGGCAGCCAATGTGCCGATTCTGGTCTTGACCGCGATGGACCTATCACCCGCCGACCGGAGCCGGCTGGCGGGCAAGGTGTGGCGCATCGAGGGAAAAGGAAGCCTCTCCACGCACGAGTTTCTGAGCCTGGTGGAGAGCGCGGTCGGGCAAGAGACTAGGGGCGAATAATCATTCGCCCGTACAAAGAGACAGATCGTAGGGGCGAATAATCATTCGCCCGTACAAAGAGACAGGTCGTAGGGGCGAATAATCATTCGCCCGTACGGCGAAGGTTGAGGAGCTATAAAATGCGACAAAAGATACTGATCGTCGAAGACAACGACAACAACCGCTCCCTGTTCATGGATATCCTGGTCTTTCACGGCTACCAGGTGTCGGTAGCGACCGACGGACAGGAAGGGGTGCTCCTGGCCCGGAAACTGATGCCGGACCTGATCCTGATGGATATACAGATGCCCGGCATGGACGGCATGACCGCCGGCTGCCTCCTGAAGGAGGACCCGGCGACCAGCGGGCTGAAGATCATCGCCCTGACCTCCTTCGCCATGCGGGGCGACCAGGACAAGTTCCTGGCGGCGGGGTTCGACGGCTACCTTTCCAAGCCGATCAGCACCCGCGAACTCCCGGCTTTGGTGAAAAAGTGGCTGGAGGAGGCACCATGACCAGCAAACCCATGGCCGCGCGCATCCTGTGCGTCGATGACGGCCCGCTCAATCTCAGCCTGCTGGAGGCCATGCTCTCCCCCCGAGGCTACCAGGTGGTAGCGGCGGCCAACGGTCCGGCAGCACTGGAGAAGATACGGACCGAGCGCATCGACATCTGCCTTTTGGATGTGGCGATGCCGGGCATGGACGGCTTCGAGGTGTGCCGCCGGATCAAGGCCGACGAGCTGCATGGAGACATCCCGGTCGTCATGATCACCTCCTATTCCGACCGGGAAAACCGCATACGCGGCATCGAAGCCGGAGCCGTAGACTTCATCTCCAAACCGTTCGACGGGGCCGAGGTGCTGGCCCGGATAAAGATGCTTCTGGAGGTGAGTTCGCTCAACGAGCGCCGCAAGCAGTTGGAAGCGGATCTGCAAAAGGCCCATGACGACCTGGAGTTGACCGTCGCCGAGCGGACCGGGGAACTGACCCGCGCCAACGTGCAGCTCACCCAGGAAATCGAGGAACGCAAGAAGGCGGAAAAGTCGCTCCAGGGCACCTACAGCGAGATCAAGCGCCTGAAAGACCGGCTCCAGGCCGAGAACGTCTACCTGCGTCAGGAGGTCGGCCAGCAGTACAATTTCGGCGAGATCGTCGGGCGCAGCGATGCGCTGGCGCAGGTGTTTGTGCAGGTCGCACAGGTGGCTCCGATGAACGCCACCGTTCTTCTCCTGGGCGAGACCGGCACCGGCAAGGGAGTTGTGGCGCGCGCCATCCACAGCAGCAGCAACCGCAAGGACCACCCCCTGATCACCGTGAACTGCACCACCCTGCCGGCTGCCCTGGTGGAGAGCGAACTCTTCGGACGGGAAAGGGGCGCCTACACCGGGTCCGATGTCCGGCAGATCGGCCGGTTCGAACTGGCCGACGGCGGCACCATATTCCTGGACGAGATCGGCGACATGCCGCAGGAGCTGCAATGTAAGCTGCTTCGGGTCATCCAGGACGGTGAATTCGAGCGTTTGGGGAGTCCCCGCACCATAAAGACCGACGTGCGCATCATAGCGGCGACCAACCGCAACCTGGCAGAAGAGATCCGGTGCGGCCGGTTTCGGGAGGACCTCTACTACCGGCTCAACGTTTTCCCGATCACCATGCCGCCGCTTCGGCAGAGAAAGGAAGACATCTCGCTGCTCGTCAATCATTTTGTGGCCAAGTTCAACAAGAAGATCGGCAAGAATATCGAGACCATCTCCAAGGACACCCTGAACGCGCTGCAGGAATACCACTGGCCCGGCAACGTGCGCGAACTGGAAAGCGTGGTCGAGCGGGCGATAATCACCAGCCAGGGATCCGCACTCCAGGTGCTGGACCGCTTCGACGCCTTCGGCAACAGCGGCGGGCAGGGCGCATCGGCCGTATCTGCCGCATCGGCCGGGCAGACCGGACGGGCCGGGGAAGAGTTCAAAGGTCTGGTCGAGTTGGAGCACGACCACATCCTCCAGGTGCTCAAGAAAACCGGGTGGCGCATCGAAGGGAAAAGCGGCGCCGCGGGGATTCTCGGTCTCAACGCCAGCACCCTGCGCGCCCGCATGCGCAAATACGGCATCGCGCGTCAGTAGTGCGGTCATGCAAGTTTGCGTTCTTCTACTGCCAGTTACCCTGGTAGCGATGCTCCTCCCTGTACCGTCCCTCCCCCTTCAAGGGGGAGGACAGGAGGGGGATGGGTGTACTCCGTCCCCGTTTTTCACCCATCCCCACCCCGTCCCTCCCCTTGAAGGGGAGGGAGAGATTGTCTCCTTTCCTGCCAGATCCCGATCCCGATCCCTCCTTACTCAAGCTGACCCGCCATATATGGCAGTAGCGTCACATGTGGCGTTTCCAGATATGACGGCTCATCAGTCGCCAAAGCAGATATCCGAACAATCCATCGGAAAACCAGCCACTTGCACTATCAGAACCAGCAGCGAGCTCTGGCTCGCTAGTTGCTAAGAGTTCTTGTGACAGAAATGAGAAAAGAGCAAACTATATTAAGCTCTCACTTCTGGAAAGACGGATTGGCAGTGAGTGTGGAAGGTACTGTTTTGAACACTAACAGCATAAAGGAGAAGAAAAATGAACCGGATCAAAGTATGGAAAGCGTCCTCCGTCCTGCTCGCGTTGGGCACTACGGGCATGTTATCCGGATGTGCACACTACGAGATCAATAACGGCCACGGCAACATTCCGGGCCACTACATCCGGCAGGAGATGCAGGAAGCGGATCGGGCCGTGGAATCGGCGCGCCTGGCTGGGAAGGACAAGAGCTGCCCGGAGGAATTCAAGACCGCCGAGGACGCCAAGAACAATGCCTATGACGTCTTCAGGGCCTGCCACACGGAGGAAGGCGCCGCCCTGGCAAAAGAGGCGACGGCAAAAGCCAATGCCCTTTGCCCGCCGCAAGCGCTTAAACCCGTAGGCAACCCTGCCCAACTCATACCGGAACCGGCCGCCCCTGTCGCTGCAGCCGCTGAACCGGCCGAAGCCGCGCTGGTGGCGATCCCGGTCGCCGAACCGACCCCTGACCACATGAAATACTGCATCTCGCTGGGGATCGAGTACGACATCGACAAAGCCGACATCCGCCCCGAGTACCGCGACGAGGTGGCACAGGTCGGCGACTTCATGAAGAAATATCCGACCACGACCGCCGTCATCGAAGGGTATTCCGACGAGGTCGGCAGCGACGCCCACAACCTGGAACTTTCCCAGCAGCGCGCGGAGAGCGTGGTCAGCAGCCTGGAGCATGACTTCGGCATCGCCCCGGCCCGCCTCTCGGCCAAAGGGTACGGCAAGGCCAAGCCGGTCGCCGACAACGCAACCGACGCAGGAAGGCAGAAAAACCGCCACATCAACGCCGTCATCGACTGCGCCCTCGACCTCAAGGGACTCCCGGCGCCCCCCGAGAGGCTCTGCATGAGCCTGAAAGTGGAATTCGCCACCGACAGCGCCCAGATCGACCCGGCCTACTATGACCAGGTCAATTCCGTAGGCGAATACATGAAGAAGTACCCGACCACCACCGCCGTGATCGAAGGGCACACCGACAGTCTTGGCACAGCCGATCACAACCTGCGGCTCTCCCAGCAGCGCGCCGACAGCGTGGTCAACTACCTGATGGAAAAATTCGGGATAGAGACTTCCAGGCTCTCCGCCAAGGGGTACGGCGCCACCCGGCGCATCGCCTATAACAACACCGAAGCGGGTCGACAGCTAAACAGAAGGATCAACGCCATCATCGACTGCGTCCTCAAGAAGTAAACAGCAAGCAAAGCAGTCAAACGGAACGGATAAGGGCGTGCCTCGGCGCGCCCTTATCCATTCCCTCATCGGCAGCTGACTGCCCCCCCTCGCCCTTCCCTGCCCCTTCGGCGGCGCCACGCAGCGTCGGGAGACACCCGGGGTTCCCTGCCATTTCGTAACCACCACCTGCAATCCGCCCGCAGCAATCCGTCGCATTTGCAAGTTACGTCACCGCTGACAGGTTCCCTTCCCCCCCGGAGTGTGCCCGCCTCGCGCGCCCTCGCCATTCCATCTGTCACTCCGGCACCTTATGGCCCTACCCGCTCCAGCCATCCGCTGGCACGTTAGTTGTAAAGTAACTACAGTAGACCAGTACCAGGAGCGCGAAGATCTGACGGTGAGCAAGAGTCGCCGGAAAGCGCCACCCCTTTACCATGCTGGAAAAGGCCATGGCGGTGATCTTTGCGGAACTCCAGGTAGAGGACGGCCAGGATTGAGGCAAAAACCGGGTCTTGAACCTCGTTGGATAAACATATGACAGGCTCTACGTCTTTACATCTCTATTTTCTGTTGGCAGCGACCTTGAGCTTCGGTTACGGATGCGCCACCCTGCCCGACGTCTCAAAAATGACGGACGAGGCGCCAACGGCGCAGAAACCTCGGCCCATCGTCTCTTCTCGGGGCGCGGTCTCTCCCCGGCAGAGCGAAGCGATAATGGAGCGTCTGAAGCGGTCCGTGGACCCGACGGACCTGCTGGAGCGCCACAGCGCCGTAGTGGAAATGGTCACTGAGAGCCCGCTCACCAAGGGGAACAGTGTCATCCTGCTTGCCGACGGTCAGGCCACCTATGCCGCCATGTTCAAGGCGATAGAGCAAGCCCGGAATCATATCCACCTGGAAAGCTACATCTTCGAGGGGGACGAAACAGGGCGCAAATTTGCAGCCTTGCTTTTGAAGAAACGAGCCGAAGGGGTCATGGTACGTGTCATCTACGACAGCATGGGCAGCATAAATACCCCCGACTCTTTCTTCCAGGCGCTGCGCGATGGCGGCGTCGAGGTGATCGGGTTCAATCCGGTAAACCCGCTAAAGGTAGTGGAAAAATGGAGTCTGACACAACGGGACCACCGAAAGATCCTGATTGCCGACGGCAAGATCGCCATCATCGGAGGGATCAACATCAGCAAGGTCTATTCGAGCAGTCCGCGCAGGCGAAAACAGGGGGGCAAGGCGCCGATACACTGGCGCGACACGGACATTCGGATCGAAGGCCCGGCAGTGGCGGAACTGCAGAAGCTCTTTCTGGACACCTGGTACAAGCAGAAGGGCCCCGAACTGAAGGATGCCGACCATTTTCCGAGTCGGCAGGAAAAGGGGCAGGTCCTGGTGCGGGTGATCGGCTCCACCCCCGGCGAGACCAACAGGCTCCCCTTCATTGTTTACGTGTCGGCCATTTCCTTTGCGGAACATTCCATTCACCTGACCAGTTCCTATTTCATTCCCGACGACCAGGTGGTGCAGGCCTTGAGCGATGCCGCCCGGCGCGGCGTCGACGTGAAGATAATCGTACCCGGCAGCACCGATTCCAAGTTGGCATTGTACGCCCAAAGGCATCATTACTCCCGGCTCCTCGAATCCGGGGTGAAGCTCTACGAGCACGGGACGTCTCTGTTACACGCCAAAACCGCCGTCATCGACAAGGTCTGGTCCACGGTGGGATCGACCAATCTGGACTTCCTGAGCCTGTTGCACAACGACGAGGTGAATGCGGTGATTCTGAACAAGGAGTTCGCCGTCGAGATGGAGCAGATGTTTGTCGGGGACCTCGCCCAATCAAAGCAGATCACCATGGAAGATTGGAGAAAAAGACCGGTGCTGCCCAAAGTCAAGGATTGGTTTGTGAACCTGTTCATTCGCTGGTTGTAACGGAGCGGCCCCGGTCAGGCTTCGCCCCCGGCGCCTCCGTCATATTTGGCAGTTACGTTAACGATGACGGGTCCAGCCGCCCGCCCCCCCCTGAAGCCTCCCTGCCCACCTTCTTTTTCCCCAGCATAATCGAGTCGTTGCAGCCGCCGCCCCCACAACCGTCCCATGGCACGTAAGTTGCGATTTACTGTCCGACGCCACCCGATTACCGTCATCGACAAGGGGAACAAGCCATGGACGAGCAAAAGAGCGAACTGAAGCAACCGGATACCAAAGTCATCGCCACCCTGTTCCTGGCGGCAATTTTTCTCGCGGCATCGATAGCCATCGCTCCCGCAGCGTCGCATGCGGCAGGTTATGCAGCTGATTCCCGTGAGTATTCAGGCCCCGAGCCCGTATCGGAACCCTCGAGCACAATCCGGCAGTGCCCCACCAAGCGGCCGGTTTCCGGGACGGATTGCGCCTCGGCCGGCACGGAGAGGGGCACAAATACCGCCGACCTGTTGCGGACGGCAAAAGGGGATCGCCGGGAGAGCTACAGGGAGAGCGATGCCGCAGCAGTCGAGCTGGAGAAGCTCGTCACAGAAGGCACCGACCTTTAGTCCCCCACAACCTATTTTTCCGACCGAAATCCATTGGCCAATCTCCCCCTCCCCTTCAAGGGGAGGGCCGGGGTGGGGATGGGTGAAAACCAGGGCCGAAGCATGACAGTAATAAGTAAGGAGAAATGCCAGATGCCGCAACCTGGGCCCGACGGGTCCCCGAAACGATACCGCCCCCGCGTGATCCGCATCGAGCCGGCTCCCGGCACTGTCGTCGCCTTACTGCTCCTCATAGGCATCCTGTGGCTTTTCAACAGGCTGCTACCGGTGGTCCTGGTCCTCGTGGCGGCCCTCATCATCGTCGGCACCGTAGCACCGGCGGTTCGATGGCTCGAACTGCGGCGCCTGCACCGGGGACTGGCGATTGCCATCGTCTTCACCGCGCTCACGGTGGCGACGAGTCTCCTGATCACCCTGACGGTTCCCTCGCTGATAGATCAGGCGACGAGCCTCATGGACCAGGAACCGGAGCTGCGGGCGCGTTTGGCCGGATGGCTGGCCGGCTCCAACCTGACCCATCCCCTGGCGGAACTGCTGCGCAAGGTGCATTCGGGCGACCTGGCCAGAATCGCCGCCACCAATGCCTTCGAGTACTCCAGCCGCGCCCTGGCAATCTGCGCCTATGTCCTGAGTTCCGTTTTTCTCGCGCTGTACATCGCGATCGACCGGGACCGGCTCAGGGGAGGCCTATTTCTGGTCGTCCCCAGATCGCACCACATCCGGCTTTCCCGGGTCATGCTGAACCTGGAAACCATCGTGGGGGGGTACATCCGCGGCCAGGTGATTACCTCCGCGTTCATGGCCGTCTTCGTCTTCACGCTCCTTAAGTGCTGCAGCGTGCCGAACGCGCTGGCCCTCGCGGCATTTGCGGGCGTGGCAGACGTACTACCCTATCTAGGCGCCCTGCTCTCGGTAGGGGCCGCGGTAGCGGCGTCGCTCTCGCGCGGCCCCGCTGTCATTATGGTTGTGCTCGTCCTGATGCTGGTCTATAAAGAATTCGAGGGCGCCGTACTCGTGCCCAGGATCTATGGCCGAGCCTTGCGACTGCCGTCGTCGGTGATCCTCTTTTCCCTTTTGGCGGGAAGCGTCCTTTTGGGCGTGGTCGGGGCGCTGCTCGCCCTTCCGGTGGCAGCGGCGCTGCTGATGCTGGTCGAGGAACTGCGCGTCGAGCTGCCGGGACAGCAGGAGCAGGCCGAGGACGTCGAGATCAGGGAGAAGGACGATCGCGGCGAGGCGGAATACGAGCGCCGGGCCGAAGGGATGCCCGCCGAGCAGGCCGCAGCGATCGCCGTGGAGATCTCCACCGATCGCCATAAGGAAGAAACTCAGTAAGTTGGGTTGAACGGGTTGTCCCGGCATAGCGCCAGCCCACGATGAAGCCGTTCCCCCAGACCTACCGCTGCCGAGGAGAGATAGCCATGAACAGCAACCAAAGACGCAAACCGTTCTCCATGATCCGGGAATTCCACCTGGCCGACTGGTTCACGCTGGGAAACGCGGTGTGCGGCACGGGCGCCTTGTTTTCCATGCTGAGCTACCTGGAGACCTCGGACGTCAGGCATATCTATTACGCCGGCGGGCTTGTCTTTGCCGCCTTCGTCTTCGACGTTCTGGACGGGCGTATTGCGAGGTGGCGCCAGAAGACCTCCGGAATGGGCCGCGAGCTGGACTCGCTGGCGGATGTCATCTCCTTCGGTGTGGCCCCGGCCGTGATCGGCTACGGCTGCGGCATGCAGGGTCTGTACGACCGTTTCGTGCTGACATATTTCGTTGCCTGCGGAGTTTCCCGCCTGGCACGTTACAACGTCACCGCGGATGCGCTCTCCGAGGGGGGCAAAGTGAAGTACTTCGAGGGAACTCCCATCCCGACCTCGCTTCTGCTGGTGGTTTTCCTGTGCGCCGCCGCCTCGCAGGGCGCGCTGCGCGGCTCCCTCTGGTTCGGGCAGGTGGTTCTGGCCGGCTTCACGCTGCATCCGCTGGTGCTGCTTTTCGCCCTGTCCGGCTCCCTCATGATCAGTCGCCTACGGATCCCCAAGTTCTAAAAGCTGAAGTTCAGCAAGGAGTCAATCATGTCTTTCATCATTTATCTTGTCGGCAGCGCCTTTGTCATAGGCGGCATTGCCTGGGCCCTTATCGCCATGAAAGTGAGCACCGCCCATGTGATCATGACGACCGTAATCCTGGTCGGCCTCGCTATCGTCACCGGCGTCACCCGCACCCGCAACAGGGACTGATCCATCCCGTCGCCTCCCCTCACCTGCCATCGTCTCGGCGCTTTGCCGGCCTGTCGCCCATCGTTTCGAACCCGGGCAGCAGCGCCTTGAAAAAAGCATTCTTGAGCAGTTGACCGACGATCTGCCAGGTGCTGGTCTGCGGGCTTCCCACCGCCCCCCTGATGGTCGCCTTGGTGGCCACCTCCTGGCGCGACCTGTTCTCCAGCGCTCCCGCGACTCCGCCGACCATCATTTCGTACATCTGGTGCACCCCCCCTCGCCCCTTGTCCTTGCGACTGTCGTAGACCCTGGTGTCCTTGAAGAACGGCTTGATATATCCGGAGAGTGCGCCGTTTTTGACGTGCAGCTCGGAAACCAGTGAAAAGGAGCCTGCTGCGACATCGAAATCGCCGTAGGCGCGCAGCAGGTCGTTTAGCGCCGTCAAGTTGCTTTCCGCGATCCTGAGATGGAGGTCGAGATCGGCTCCTCCCCGGTCGGGCCGAAAAACGGCCGACGCCGTGGTGATGCCGCTCCCCATGAATTTCGCCGTGAGCCGGGCCTGCGCGGGTCCTCGGGAAAAATGGTTGGAATAGTTGTCCAGGTGGAAATCGGTATCCGAAAGGAACAGGCGGTATCTCTTCCCCGGCGTCCGGTTCACCAGGCCGATGCTGCACCGGGTCAGGCTCACCCGGTCGGCGCGGATCGACAAGCCGGGCTCGTCGCTTAGTTTGCGGACCGTCTTTTTCACCAGTGCAACCCGTTTCTTGTCTGCTCCGACGCTCACGGGGGAGTGGTTATAATCGATGGTCATGCCGCTGATGTCGAGGTTCTCCAGATGGGCGGTTTTCGCTCGGGGCCCGTACTCGGCCTCGCCGGAGGCCCGGAGCACGCCGCCACGCAGGGAAAGGTTCTTTCGCGCCAGCAAGGAGCTGAAATAGTCCAGCGGCACGTTTTCCAGCTTCACCCGTCCTTTTACGCCCGGGTAGGGCTGTGACAGGAAATTTGCCGCGCCGTCGATACTGCCGCGTCCGGTATCGAAGATGGCCGTATCGAGATGCAACGTGGAGGGATAAACCTGGTCCGGCAGATGGATGTTGCGGATGTTGGTGGCCTGGATGTTCAGGTGGCTCAGGGTCAGAGGTCTTTCGGGGTCGCGATCGGTATAGGTGACACTGGCGTCATTGACTTTCAGTGTGTCGATCTTGAGCGGATAGATGTCCTCCACCGCCCGTTGCCAGCCGCGCTCCTTGAGCGAATCGGCATTGTCCGCCTCGCTTTCCAGCTGTTTCGTGTTGATATTGATCTTCGGCCGGTCCAGAGTGAATTGGGCGACCAGCCGCCTGGAAAGGATGCTGCGCCACTGGATGCTCGCCTTGAGAACCGGGAATTGCACCACGGGGGGATCGGGATGCGCCTGCTGCATCACGGTGAGTCCTTTCAGCGTCAGGGAGAGGTCGAGTAGCTGTATATGCAACCCCTGCAGCCGGACCGAATACCCCTTCAGGTCGCCATTGAGCTTCTTCTCCATCATGTCCCGCAGAGGTCCGTCGAGGAAAAGAGGCGCGCCCAGAAGCGCCAGCAGGATAGCCAGCGGAATGCCGGCCAGCCAGCGCGCCGTTTTGGAATACCTTGAAGTCTTGATTTCGATACTCCTTCAGCCTGCCCCGATGGAAACCTCCGGCCGGTTCCCCTTTACCCACAGCAATGGACGATGGACCGGCGAGACGGCATTTTACAGGACCCTTCGTCCCTGAATGATGCGTACCAGCATGACTATGACGGCTATCACCAGCAGGATATGGATCAGACCGCCCATAGTGTAGGAAGCTACCAGACCTGCCATCCACAGCACGATTAATATTGCGCAGATTGTCCAAAGCATGACCTTCTCCTTAGGTAACCTCATCCGGCTGAGTACCAGCCGGTGCGTTACGTGTCCCGAATAAGTTGGAAAAAAGCAAAGACCCGCCGGAGCGGGTCTCGAAACGGCAGGCAGAGAGTTACTTTACCGTCAGGTCGTTTTTTACCGACTCGACACCCTTGACCCGCTCGGCAATCTCTCCTGCCTTGACAGCACTCTCCTTCGAGTCGACGAAGCCGCTCAACTGAGCCTGCCCTTTGTACGTCTTGACGTTGATCTGCAGCGTTTTCAGCGACTCTTCCTTGAAGATTGCCGCCTTCACCTTGGTAGTGATAACGGAGTCGTCGAGATACTCTCCGGTGCTCTCGTGTTTTTGGTTTGCGGCACATCCAATGGACGCGGAGAACAGGCTGGCACAGATCAGCACCTGCAACGTGCGGCGAAATTTCATCATGATGTTTCTCCTTTTGTTCTATGTGAGTGGACAATAACTGCTATTCAATGATCTGCAAATGAGCGGCCAATATCGACTGGACGCTGCAAACTGAATAAGCGCTGCAATAACAGTCAAATACATAGACAGAGGAACACATTGGCTTCAAGAAAGAGTCCGCTCAACCTTATCATTTGGCGGAACCTTAACATGTTGAGGGCGGCCGGAAACGGCAAACCGGTATGGCTGAATGATGCCGCGACGAGCCGTCTATCAGGCATTACCCACCAGTAACCACTTACTCCTCCCCCCAGCGGGGGGAGGTTGGGAGGGGGGAAGACTAGCGGCTTCAGCAAAGAACCGGCAGAGCCCCCCTCCCTAACCCTCCCCCTCCGGGGGCGGGGACCGCTTTGTCAAAGAGAGATGGAACTCAAGTTTCTTAACTTAACGGCAGTGACCCTGCCCCCCCCCTTGAAGGGGAGGGAGATTAAAAATAAGGCCCTTCCGGTACTGCCGGAAGGGCCTTGTAAATGGTTTGACATTCAGACTGCTGAACCCGCCTGATCAGGCGGACCGAAAGGGAACTGGGATCACCGCTGCGCTTTGGTCCACAAGGCGATGATCTCGTCGGCGATCTGCTCCGGGGTCCGTTCGTCGGTGACTATCTCGTGGTGGGCGGCGGCCTGGTACTTCGGATTGCGCCGCTCCAGCACCTCGGCCACTTCTTCGGTGAAGGTCTTCCCGGTGGTCAACGCCGGACGGGCGGTGCCGTCCTGGATCCGTGACACGATGGTATCCACCGAAGCCTTGAGCCAGAAGATGCGGGCATTCTTCTTGAGCGCGTCGACATTTTCCTGTCTTTCGATGACGCCGCCACCGGTATCCACGATGATGTTGTCGCGCTGCGACATGTCCACAGCCACTTCGGATTCCATGTCGCGGAACTTGGGCCAGCCGAACCGGGCGACGATGTCATTTATCGGCATGCCGGCCCTTTCAACCACTTCATCGTCCATGCGGACACAAGGGATCCGGAGTCGCTGGGAAAGGAGATCTCCCACAGCGGTTTTCCCCGTACCGCGATACCCGATCAGCACGATAATCATAATTTCAGTTTCTCCATTACTATATTTCTCATGACATCGATCGGCGCATCGACTCCCGTGAAAGCCTCGAACTGCAGCACCGCCTGGTTGATGAACATTTCGACGCCGGAGACGGTCAGGAGCCCGCGAGACCTGGCATCGGCCAGCAGCTTCGTTTCGAGCGGCGTATATACCACGTCGAAAACCACCTGTCCGGGTCGGAAAAGCTCGACTGGGACCAGGGAGACCCCTTCCCGCGGATGCATTCCGATCGGCGTGCAGTTGATGATGACATCGGCGTGCGCCATCGCGTGCACCAGCGATTTGTCGTTCAGCACCTCGGACTCGATGCAGGCATCGGTGCCGGACTGCAGATCGGCGGCCAGCCCCTTCAGGAACGGCTCGTTGATGTCCAGGAGGGTCAGTTTGCCGAGCTTCGCGTTTCGCGCCAGCGTGAAGGCTATCGCCCTGGCGGCGCCGCCCGCCCCCAGCATCAGCACGCTCTTGCCGTCCAGCGCCACGCCCGCGTCGACCAGCGCCTTCAAGGCGCCCAGCCCGTCAGTGCCCATGCCGATCAACTTGCCGTCCTCATTGATGATGGTGTTGATGGAACCGATGGAGCGGTCCACTTCCGCTATCTCGTCCACGTATTTCATGGCGTCGATCTTGTGAGGAATGGTGACGCTCATGCCGCGGAAGTTCTTGAGAGCGCGCATCCCTGCCAGAGCGCTTTTCACGTCCTCCACCTGGAAAGCGAGGTAGACGAAGTCGAGGTTCTTTTCGTTGAAAGCGGCGTTGTGGAGCGCCGGCGAAAGACTGTGCCCGACGGGATTACCGATGACGGCGCAGAGCTTGGTACTGCTGGTGATGGATTCCTGCATGAAACCTCCTCGATGAATACCTGCATCGGCCGGCCTTCACGGCGACGACAGATCAGACGAAATCAGGGGGTTACGAATTTAATCGTAACCCCCTGATTTGATTATGGTCGGTGCGACAAGATTCGAACTTGCGACCACTAGACCCCCAGTCTAGTGCGCTACCAGGCTGCGCTACGCACCGATTAATCCTGATTGTTACAACTGATCCCTCAAAGTCCTCAGTTCAAGTCTCACGTCCTCAAGCAAGGCTGCAAGTATGTCATTGGACTGCTCAGATTTTCGGTACTTTTTCTTCCCTTCCAGACGCTTTCTCGCTCCCTCGATGGTGAGCTTCTCGGCGTACAGAAGGTTTTTTATTTCGGAGACCAGCTCTATGTCTTTTCTGGTGTAGAGTCGCTGGCCGCTGCTGCTTTTCTTGGGCGCCAGCGAGGTGAACTCGGATTCCCAGTAGCGCAATACCGAAGTCGGCAGCCCCGTTGTGGCGGAGACCTCACCGATCCTCAGGTAGAGCTTATCCGGGATCCCGGTCGTCATGGTTACTGGCTGTTGATCGCGCTCTTCAGCACCTGGCTCGGTTTGAAGGTCAGGATCTTCCTCGCCACGATGGTGATCTCTTCCCCGGTCTGGGGATTCCTGCCACGACGATCGGACTTCTCTTTGACAACGAAGTTGCCGAAGCCGGCGATCTTGATCTTGTCCCCTTCTTCAAGAGTGGACTTGATCAGGTCGAAGACTGTCTCAACGAGTTCAGCAGATTCTTTTTTGGAGAATCCAACCTTCTCATAAATTTTCTCAACGATGTCCGCTTTGGTCATAACCCCCTCAACAGGTTCAGCATTTCATTTTTGCCGTTCACAACAGCGGCTTAATCTAATACCATAGCGATCTTCATTTCGCAACCGTTTTTATCTGAATGAAACATTTAATTTTTTTACCAACGCGTCCGTGACGCGCTGGTGCAGACGGGTCACCTCGTCGTCCGTCAGGGTCCTTTCCTTGGAGCCGTAGCGCACGCGTATCGCGATGCTCTTCTGGCCGGCCGGGATGTTGCCGCCGGTGTAAAGGTCAAAGATCTCGACCCCTTCCAGCTCGGCCGCCTTGACGCCGTTCACGCAGGAGACCACGTCGGCCACCGGGGTCTCCAGCGGGAGCAACAGGGCGATGTCGCGGAAGGTGGAGGGGAAGCGCGACGGCACCTGGGCGGTCCCCTGCTTCTTGCGCGCCCCGATGAGCGCCCCGAAGTTCAGCTCCAGGTAGTACAGCGGCGAGGCGATGCCGTAGTTCTCCTGGACCGTCGGATGCAGCTCCCCGAAGGAGCCGAGCTGGCGGTTGCCGCACATGACGCGGCACGCCTTGCCGGGGTGGTAGTACGGGTCGAGCTGCTCGGCGGAGTAGCTCGCGCTGGTGACGTTCAGGTCGGCCAGGACGTTCTCCACGATCCCCTTCACGTCGAAGAAGTCGATCTCCCCCTTGGCCTGGTTCCACCCCTCCGGCTCGCGGTTTCCGGTCAGAAGCGCGGAGACGTAGAGCGGCTCGTCGAGGAGTTCCTTGTCCTGCACCGGGAGGTAGATGCGCCTCATCTCGAAGATGCGGAGGCTCATGGTCCTGACGCTGATGTTCTTGACCGCCGTCTCCAGAAGCCCCGGGAGAAGCGTGGTGCGCATGACGGAGAGTTCGTCGGAGAGCGGGTTCAAGAGCGGCACCCCCTTTCTCCTGAAGTCGTCCTCGCCAAGGAGGATCCTGTCGCAGCTGGAGGGGGCGACGAAGCTGTAGTTGATCACCTCGGAGAGCCCCTGGGAGACCAGGAGGTCCTTTACGCGGGCGGCGAGCCTCAACGCGTCGGAGGGGAGATCGGAGAAGACGGAGGCCCGCGGCAGGGTCGCCTGGACCTTCTCGAACCCGTTCAGCCGCACCACCTCTTCCACGAGGTCGATCTCGCGCTCCAGATCCACCCTGAAGAGCGGCACCCGCACCTGGAAGACGCACGTTTCGGTCTCGGTCACCTCGAACTCCAGACGCTGGAAGATGTCCTTCACTTGGGCGTCGGTGAGGGAAAGGCCGGAGACGGCGTTGATGCGGGGGACCCGTGCCGTGATCACGCGCGGCTCGATCGGCTGCGGGTAGACGTCGATGACCCCCTTGGCGATCTTTCCGCCGGAGAGTTCCGCGATGAGCGCCGCCGCCCTGTCGAGCGCGCGGGTAAGGCCCGCCACGTCGGTGCCGCGCTCGAAGCGGTGCGACGACTCGGTATGGATGCCCAGACGCTTGGAGGTCTTCCTGATGGCGGAGGGGTTGAAGTAGGCGCTCTCCAGGAGCACTTCGGTGGTCCCCTCCCCTATCTCGGAGTTGCCGCCGCCCATGATGCCGGCCAGCGCGACCCCTTTCTCGCCGTCGCGGATGGTGAGGTCGCTTGAGTTGAGTTCCCTCTCCTGCCCGTCCAGGGTGACGAACTTCTCGCCATCGGCGGCGGCCGCGACGACGATCTTCCCGCCCGCGAGGAGCTTGAAGTCGAAGGCGTGCAGCGGATGGCCGTACTCGAGCAGCACGTAGTTGGTGACGTCGACGATGTTGTTGATGGAGCGGATCCCGGCGGCGCGAAGCCTGTTGGAGAGCCAGGCCGGCGACTCGGCCAGCGTGCAGCCCGTTATGTGGCGGGCCGTGTAGCGCGGGCAGAGATCGGGGGCGTTGATGGTCACGCTGGCGATGGTCTCTATCGGGGCGCCATCCTCCGGCACTTCGAGACCGGGGTAGTGCACCTTGTTGCCGAGCTTCGCGGCGATCTCGCGCGCGACGCCCACCACGCTCAGGCAGTCGGCGCGGTTAGGGGTGAGCCCGATCTCGAAGACGGTGTCCTTGGTGCCGAGGGCGTCGAAGAGCGGCGTGCCGAGCCGGAAGTCCTCCGGGAGGATCATGATGCCGGCGGACTCAAGCGAGAGCGCCAGTTCCTTCTCGGAGCAGAGCATGCCGCACGACTCCTCGCCGCGGATCTTGGAGCGCTTGATCTTGAAGTCGCCGGGGAGCGTCGCGCCGATCTGGGCCAGCGCCACCTTGTCGCCGGCCTTGAAGTTCTGGGCGCCGCAGACGACGGTGACGATCTCCTTGCCGCTGTCCACCTTGCAGAGCGAGAGCTTGTCCGCGTTGGGGTGCTGGTTTTTTTCCACCACCTGCGCCACCACCACGTCGTCCATTTCGCCGCCGATCGTCTCCATCCGCTCGACTTCGAGGCCGAGCATGGTGAGGAGATGGGAAAGTTCTGCCGGCGGCAGGTCGCAATCGACGAATTCCTTGATCCAGTTATAGGTAACTATCATTTAGATCCACCCTTAAAATCTCACACGAAAAACAGTTGCAGCCCCCGCCTCTAGAACTGCTTCAGGAACCTGAGGTCGTTCTCGAACAGGAGCCTCATGTCGGCGATGCCGTATTTCAGCATGGCTATCCTCTCGATCCCCATCCCGAAGGCGAAGCCGGTGTAAAGCTCCGCGTCGTACCCCACGTGGCGGTAGACCTCCGGGTCGACCATGCCGGCGCCCAGGATCTCCAGCCAGCCGGTCTCCTTGCAGACCCGGCACCCCTTGCCGCGGCAGATGACGCAGGCGATGTCGACCTCGGCGGACGGCTCGGTGAACGGGAAGAAGGAGGGACGAAGCCTCACGCCGATGTCGGAGCCGAAGAGCTGGCTGATGAACAGGGTCAGAATCCCCTTCAGGTCGCCGAAGGTGATCCCCTTGTCCACCATTAGCCCCTCGATCTGGTGGAACATCGGGGAGTGGGTGGCGTCGGAGTCGCAGCGGTACACGGTGCCGGGGGCGATGATGCGGACCGGCGGCGGCTGCTTCAGCATGGTGCGGACCTGCACCGGCGAGGTGTGGGTCCTGAGCAGGACGTTCTCCCCGACGAAGAAGGTGTCCTGCATGTCGCGAGCCGGGTGATCCTTCGGAAAGTTGAGCGCCTCGAAGTTGTAGAAGTCGTGCTCGACCTCCGGCCCTTCGGCGACGGCGAAGCCGAGTGCCGCGAAGATGGCGCAGATCTCCTCGGTCACCAGGGTGATCGGGTGCTTCGAGCCGACGGCGCGACGGCGACCCGGCAGCGTGACGTCGATCCGCTCCGCGGAGAGCCTCGCGGCCTTCACCGACTCGCGGATCTCGACGGCGCGGCTGTCGAATGCCTCCTCGAGCTTACCCTTCACCGTGTTGACCACCTGGCCGACCAGCGGGCGCTCCTCAGCGGAGAGCGAGCCAAGCCCCTTCATGATGCCGGTCAATGCCCCCTTCTTGCCGAGGTACTTGACCCGCAGTTCCTGCAGTCCCTCTTCCGTGGAGGCGGCGCCCAGTTCGGACAGCGCCTCGCCCAAAAGTGCTTCCAGTTTATCCTTCATGTTCAATGACCCTATGTCTTGAAAAAAAAAGAAATGAGACATCGCTATCCCATTTCTTTTTTATGCCCGCGGTATGTATTAAAAGTTTGCGGTGGCTGCAGCTACGATAGCCGCGAAACCCTTAGGATCGGAAACGGCCAGGTCGGCCATCACTTTCCTGTCGATCTCCACCTTGGCAACTTTCAGACCATGGATCAGTTTGCTGTAGGAGATGCCATTGATCCTGGCAGCAGCGTTGATCCTGGTGATCCAGAGAGCCCTGAAGTCCCTCTTTTTCACCCTTCTGTCCCTGAAAGCGTAGTTCAGTGCGCGGTCCACCGCTTCGGTGGCGCTCCTGAACAATTTGCTTCTCGCGCCGCGGTAACCCTTGGCAAGCTTCAATACCTTGTTTCTTCTGTGTCTCGCTTTAAAACCGCGCTTTACTCTTGGCATACATACTCCTTCTGGTTTTTAATTAGCCGGATCCGCAAGGGGAGACGTTTCCTCACGGTTCTCGGACTTCGGCAAACGGGCGCAGCGGGGCCATCGTCTCTCGTATCCGTCCATGGCCCACCACCCGGTAATTACTTGTAGGGAATCAGGCAGCAGATGTTCTTGTGGTCGGAAGCGCACACGATAGCGCCCTTGCGGAGGTTGCGCTTGTTCTTCCTGGTCTTGGTGGTCAGGATGTGGCTGGTGAAAGCGTGGCTTCTCTTGATCTTGCCTGTGCCGGTCTTGCTAAAACGCTTGGCGGCGCCCCTATGGGTCTTCATTTTAGGCATTGGTTTGCTACTCCTTTGTGGGTTGTTATTTTGCTTTTACTTTGGGGGCCACAATCATGAACATGCTGCGCCCTTCCATTTTCTGCCGGACTTCCACGATGGCGATATCTGCAAGCTCGGCGGAGAACTTTTCAAGTGCTGCCATGCCGAGTTCCTGGTGCGTGATCTCGCGGCCACGGAAGACGACGGTTATCTTTGCCTTGTTGCCTTCTTCGAGGAAGCGGCGCACGTGCTTCACCTTGAACTCGAGGTCGTGCACGTCGGTCTTGGGACGGAGCTTGACTTCCTTCAGCTCCACCTGGACCTGCTTCTTCTTGGCTTCGGCCAGCTTTTTGGCCTGCTGATATTTGAATTTGCCGTAATCCATGATACGGCAGACGGGGGGGACGGCTGTCGGCGAAACCTCTACCAGGTCCAGTTGTTGGCTCTCGGCCAGCGCCAAGGCCTCGCGAAGCGGAAGAATACCAAGCTGCTCACTTTCGGCACCTACTACCCTTACTTCTTTGGCCCTGATGGTCTGATTGATGTTGACTGTAGGTTTAGCTATGACGCCACCTCCTAACGATAGCTTTTAACTTCGTTTTCGATGAAAGATATGAACTGCTCAGGGGCCATCCCCTCGAGATTCTTGCCATCACGGTAGCGCGGAGCGAGCAGGCCGTTTTCGACCTCCTTGTCCCCGACTACCAGCATATAAGGTATCTTCTGGAGCTGGGCTTCACGGATCTTGAAGCCGAGCTTCTCGTTGCGGAAATCCTTTTGCACACGAACGCCCGCCGCACGCAGCTTGTCGAACGCGGTCTGTGCGTAGGGAATCTGGTTATCGGTAACCGTTACTATGGTCGCCTGAACCGGTGCCAACCAGGTTGGGAAGTTTCCGGCGAAGTGCTCTATGAGGACACCTATGAACCGCTCGATGGCGCCCAGGATGACCCGGTGCACCATGACGGGACGCTTCTTTTCACCGTCTGCGTCGACATAAGTGAGATCGAAACGCTCCGGGAGGGTAAAATCGCACTGGATTGTAGCACATTGCCACCTTCTGTCAAGCGCGTCGCGGAGCTTGATGTCGATCTTGGGACCGTAGAAGGCGCCGTCTCCCTCGTTGATCTCAAAGGGGCGGCCGGAGTCCTTGAGCGCGCTCAGAAGCGCGTTGGTGGCGAGTTCCCAGGCGTCGTCGGAGCCGATCGACTTCTCGGGACGGGTGGAGAGTTCCATCTCGAACTCGAAGCCGAAGATCGCCATCACCTCGGTGACGAACTGGATGACGCCCTTGATCTCAGCGTCGAGCTGCTCCGGCGTGCAGAGGATGTGCGCGTCGTCCTGGGTGAAGCCGCGGACCCTGAGCAGGCCGTGCAGAACACCCGCCCTCTCGTGGCGGTGCACCGTGCCGAGTTCGAAGTAGCGAAGAGGCAGGTCGCGGTAGCTTCTCAGCTGCGAGCGGTAGATCATCATGTGGGCCAGGCAGTTCATCGGCTTCACGCCGTAGCTCTGCTCGTCCACCGTGGTGAAGTACATGTTCTCGCGGTAGTTCTCGTAGTGACCGGAACGCTGCCAGAGTTCGGTCTTGAGGATCTGCGGACCCAGGACGATGTCGTAGCCGCGCTTCAGATGCTCCTTGCGCTCGAAGTCCTCGAGGATGGTGCGGAGCATGGCCCCTTTCGGGTGCCAGATCACGAGACCGGCGCCTACCTCGTCGTTGAAGGAGAAGAGGTCGAGTTCGCGGCCGAGCTTCCTGTGGTCGCGCTTCTTCGCCTCCTCGATCCTGGCGAGGTACGCATCGAGTTCCTTCTTGTCGCCGAAGGCGGTGCCGTAGACCCTCTGCAGCATGGGGCGCTTCTCGTCGCCGCGCCAGTAGGCGCCTGCGATGGAGGTGAGCTTGAACGCCTTGCAGAGCGAGGTCTTGGGGAGATGCGGTCCGCGGCAGAGGTCGGAGAAGTCGCCCTGGGTGTAGATGGAAACCCTCTCGGCGCCAAGATCCTCGATCAGCTCGACCTTGTAATCCTCGCCCATCGCCTTGAACTTGGCGACGGCCTCGGCGCTGGAAAGCTCGGAGCGCTCGATCTTCAGATCGGCCTTGGCGAGCTCGCGCATCTTCTCTTCTATCTTCTCCAGATCCTCCGGGGTGAACGGATGATCCACGTCGAAGTCGTAATAGAAACCGGTCTCGATGGCGGGACCGATGGTGACCTTCGCCTGCGGGAAGAGCGCCTTCACCGCCTGGGCCATCAGGTGGGAAGTCGAGTGCCTGATGATCTCCAGCGCCTCGGGGCTCTTCTCGGTGACGATCTCAACGCGGGCGCCGTCGGCGAGCGGGGTGAAGAGGTCGACGAGGTTGCCGTCGATCTTGCCGGCAATGGCGGCCTTTGCGAGACCGGCGCCGATGGAGGCAGCCAGGTCGAAGATGGTGGCGCCTGCAGGCAAGGGCCTTTGGGAACCATCCGGCAGCGTGACCTTTATCTCGTTCATGCAAAGCCCCTTTTTGAAAAACTGATGACAAAACAGAAAGAGGCATCGAAACTCGATGCCTCCGTCGAACCTCGTACAGAAGGTCATTTTCTGATGGTAGGCGCGGGCGGTTTCGAACCGCCGACCCCTAGCGTGTCGAGCTAGTGCTCTACCCCTGAGCTACGCGCCTGCGTTCCTGTTGCGTGGAACTCGAACTTTTTACCAATTCACCGTGACAAAGTCAAGGCTTTTGTTTCAGGCAAATGAAAATTTCTCATTGGAGCAGAGACCTCGTTCCGGCGTATCCAGTGCCTGGATCGGCCCCGAAAGTTCAGGGAGGTTCTCCTTGACACACATTGCCGACTAACATACTATTTTACCGTCTGTTTCTGGGAGGCCATATGCCAACCATAAGCGTTTTCTACGGGATTATCATCCAGATGTACTGGAATGAACATGCTCCACCACACTTCCATGCTATATATGGAGACGCAAAAGCTACAATCGACATCAATAGATTGGTGATCAGCGAAGGTAGCCTTCCACCGCGAATTGCGCAACTTGTCTTGAGATGGGCAAGGCTGCATCAGGCGGAGTTGATCGAGGACTGGGAATTGTGTCTCGCAAAGGAACGGCCGAAGGATATTGAACCTTTAAACTAGAGGATAGGATATGTACTGGGACATAGAAGAAGTTCAATCAGTAGCCCCGCGAACGCTGGCGATCAGGTTCTCCGATGGCCTGAGTGGCACTTTACGCATCCACGAATCTTTCTGCACCGGGGTTTTCCAGGCACTACGGGATGATCATGCGGTAAGCGAAGTTCGTATCGAGCATGGGGTTTTAGTGTGGCCCAACGGCCTTGACCTAGCCCCGGACAGGATGTACCACGAGATAAAGAACAACCCGAATCATCACTACGAGCTTGAGTGAGCCCTCCCCACCTTTTGGTGTTTGTCCCGCCCTTACTGCTCTTCTCTGTCGTTCACTGTTGTTTGAATGATGAAACAACAGTGAAACTGCGTATAACGGCCTCGGCGACCTTGACCGGATCGGCGTCCATGCAACCTTCGGGACGACCGCACCGGGGGACGGTGCCGAACCTGGAACAGGGAGCACACGGAAGCTCGGTGCTGAAAACCTGATGCCCCTCCCCTTTTGGAGCCCACTTGACAGGGTCGCTCGGCCCGAAGAGCGAAACCGTAGGCTTGCCCAGCCCCGCCGCGATATGCAGCAGCCCCGAATCCCCGCTCACCAGCAACTTCGCCGCACCGATGACGGCGGCACTCGTCGCGAGCGAGCCCTGCCCCGCCAGGTTGAGCGCAACCCCGCCCCCGGCGATCCGATCGCCCGCCTCGCGTGTGTCAGCCCCACCGACGATGACGACGGCAATCCCCGCCGCGACCAGCGCCGACGCCAGCAGGCGATAGTTCTCGGCGCCCCACTCCTTCTCCGCCACGCTCGACCCGGGGAAGATGGCGACGAACGGCTTGCCGCCAAGCGGCGACAAGAGCGCCTCGGCAGCCTGCACCGCCGCAGGCGGCAGGGTGAGATAAGGAACGGAGATGGTTTCGGGGGGCTCTATGCCGAGGGGGCGCAAGAGGCCCAGGAAGGAGATCGCCTCGTATTCCTGCAACGAGTAGGAAACCGGGTGGGTGAAGAGCCGCGCCCTTTCGTTGGTGGCGAAACCGACGGCCTTGGGGGCATGCACGATGCGGGCGACGACGGCGGAAAGCCGGTACCACTGCTCCGTGTCGACGACGACGTCGTAGCACTTGCCAAGAACTTCGGAAAGCTCGGAGGGGGAATCGTAACGGTAGATCTTGTGCCAACCGGGAGAGAGCAGAAAAGCCGAGGCGTTGCGCCGTTCAGCCAGGAGATCGACATGGCAGCCGGGATAGGCAGCCTGAACCGCCCTCAGCGCAGGGGCCAGCAGGATGGCATCTCCGATGCCTCCGGGTCGGATGAACAGGATGGAACGTGGCGGAGTATGGGCCGGGAAATCCCTTCTCTTCCAGAGAAGCCGCGTGATCAGCGGCCCCAGCACGGTGTCGAGCCGCTTCAACAGGGTCGCCTTCACGCTGGCGCCCTCCCAGGCAGGAACGGGGGATTCAGGCTGGCCGGCAGGTGGGGGGTTGATCGATACATGGATTAGTGCGGCTCCCGGGGGTGAGATTGACCTGAGACCGACTCTATCTATACATAAAATGCCCGAAGCTTGCAACCGCCGACTGCTAGCCCCGCTTTGCCACGGTCTGCAGCAGCGAGACGATCCCTTCCGGCGGAAGTACGTGGAGGGCTGCGCGCAATCTTATCGCCACGGCAGGCATGCCGAAGATGACGGAACTCTCCTCGTCCTGCGCAACGGTCACCGCGCCCCGTTCGCGCATCGCCTTCAGCCCCTCGGCGCCGTCAGCCCCCATGCCGGAGAGGATGATCCCGACGGAGTTCTTGCCGAACCTTTTCGCGACGTTGTGAAAAAGGTAGGAGACGGACGGGCAGAGAGACTGCCCCGCCGCCCCGGGTTTCAGTTCGATCCTCCCCGCCTGGTCGACCCCCATTTCCATACCGCCCGGCGCAACGTAGGCGGTTGCCGCCAGGGGGCGCTCCCCCTGTTCGCCAAGTTTCACCCTGATGCGGCAGGAGTTGTCCAGCCACTCGGCGAAGCCGGCGATGAACCCGTCCGCCATGTGCTGCACCACCAGAAGCGGTATCGGGAAGTCGCCCGGCAGCGATGCGAGGATGGTTTGCACCACGACCGGCCCACCCGTGGAGGCGCCAATGGCGACTACCTGCACGGCTGCGGCCTTCTCCCGTTCCGCGGCCGCCACCTTTTTCCCCGCCGTCTGCCTCACCAGCCTGCGCACGACCTTCACCTCGGACATGAGCCTTACGGTCTGCAGCAGTTCAGCTGCGGCCCGGCGATAGTCCGGGTGGTCGACGGCCGGAGGCTTCTGCAGGATCACCAGCGCTCCCGCTTCGAGGGTTCGGAATATCGCCGAATCCGCCTTCGGATCCAGCATCGCAGTGACTATCACGACCGGCAGGGGGTACTGCGACATGATCCGCCGGGTGGTCTCGAAGCCATCCATGCCGGGCATCTGCACATCCATGGTCACGACATCCGGACGATATCGTTCCAGGAACTCAAGCGCCTCGGTTCCGTCCTTGACGGACCCGGCTATCTCTATTTCGGGGTCCTGAGCCAGCACATGCTCGATCAGTTCGCGAGCCACTGCTGAATCGTCGACTATCAAGACCTTGATCATGTTTCACCCCGTTGGGAAGCCACCCCCCTCATCCCGTCGAAGAGGGGGAAGCGTCCGGCATCGTGGAGCGGATGATTTCCCTTACCCTTGCCGCCGTCATACCTTCGGAATCGGGAAGGATATCGTCAGGTTGATACCTCTCCAGAAGCGCCAGCGCATTGCGGAAATGCTTTCGGGCTTTCTCCGGGCGCCCGCTCCAGATGCAGAGATTGCCCAGGACGAAATGGGCCAGCACAAGTTCAGGATCCAGGTATAGCGCACGGTTCAGGGAGTCCAGCGCCTCCTCGCTTCTCCCCTTTTCCTGCAGGATCTCTGCCCGCAGGAAATGAAGCGCCGGATCCATTTTCTCCCTTTCGAGCGTCGCATCGCAAAGCTCCAGTGCCGCATCGAGTTCGCCTCGGTTGGCGTGACACCTGATCAGCAGTGTCATGGGGCCGACCGGGATGACCGCGCCGTCGTAGAGTGCACTGAGAAGCGCCGCGGCCTCATGGTACTCCCCTTTCCCGTACATGGTCTCGGCGCACTCGAGCGACTTTGCCGTCACCGGCGTTGTCTGCACCGCCTCCGCCTCCGGAAGGGGCGGCGCCACCTCCGGCGGCTGGTAAGGCGGCGCCTCTTTTCTGTACAAGATGGCACCGTCGAAACTGACAGGTTCCAGCGGCTCGGCGGCGATTCTCGCATGCTCGGTCGGGCTCACGATCAGCCACCCCCCCTGCACCAGTGCCCTGTTCAGCTTGTCGACCACCATGTGCGCCATTTCAGGCGCGAAATACATCAGCACGTTGCGGCACATGATGACGTCCATGGCGTTGGAGTTGCTGTAGAGAGAGGGGTAGCTGTCCTCGGCGAGGTTCAGGTACTCGAAGGAGACCATGCGTCGCACCGGGGCGATAACCTGGTAATGCCCCTCCCCTTCCCGTGTAAAATAATGCTCCTTCAACCACGCGGGGGCGTTACGGAAGGACCAGTCGCCGTAGACCCCGCCCCTTCCCTTGGCAAGAGCCGCGGCGTTAATATCCGTGGCCAGGATGAAGAGGTTCCACTGATCCAGGTCCCTGACCAGGCGATGCAGCACGATGGCGATGCTGTAGGCTTCTTCGCCGCTGGCACACCCCGCGCTCCAGAGCCGCAGCCGCTGGTCCCCTCCGCGTCGTGCACGCAACAGTTCCGGGAGTATCTGCTGCTCCAGCACCTCGAACACGCGGGGATCGCGGAAAAAGTAGGTCTCGCCGATGGTCAGAAAGGCAGCCAGGATCTCGATCTGCCTGCGCGTGAGGTGGGCGGAAAGAAGCCAGGCGATGCACTCCTCGACGGCTGCGAAGCCGAACGCCTTCGCGGCGGGGATCATCCCCCTTTCCAGATCGCTCCAGCGCTCCCTGGGGAACATCAGCCCCATCTCCCTGGCGAGGAACCCGCTCAGCCTCGTGAGGGTCGGCTCGTTCAGGCGCTGAGGCATGGTTCACTCTCCTGCCTGCTGTCCTGCCGGTGCCGGCCGATCCAGCTCTTCGCGTATCCTTCTCAGCAGGTTTTGCGGATGGACCGGCTTCATGATGAGGTTCGCCCCTTGCTCAAGGAGCCCGGTGCTCCCGATCACCTCCGCCGGATACCCGCTCAGGAAGATCACCTTGACATTCCCCGCCGCCCTGCGGATCTCTTCGTACGCCTCCTTGCCGTTTTTCTTGGGCATCACTATGTCGAAGAGCAAAAGCCGCACCTGGTCCCGGTGCTCCAGGAATACGCGCACCGCCTCCTCTCCGTTGGTCGCCTCAAGTACCGTGTAGCCGAAATCGGTGAGCACCGTCCTGGAAAGGTCGCGGACCAGGGCATCGTCCTCCGCCAGAAGTATCGTCTCCGTCCCCCCCACCGGTATCTGCGTTTCCGCCTGCTCGGCCCTGACTGCCTGTTCCGCCTTGCCCAGCGGCAGGTAGATACTGAAGGTGGTCCCCCTTCCCGGCTCGCTGTAGACGTTTATGAACCCCTTGTGCTGTTGGACGATCCCGTAGACGATGGACAGCCCAAGCCCCGTCCCTTTGCCCACCTCCTTCGTGGTGAAGAACGGGTCGAAGATCCTTTTCCTGATTTCCGCGTCCATGCCGATCCCGGAGTCGGAGACGGCGATCCGTGCGAAATAGCCCAGGGCGCCGAAACCGTAGAAATCGATATATTCCTGGTCGATCTGCACCGTCTCCGTGACGATGGAAAACACCCCCCCCTGCGGCATCGCGTCCCTGGCGTTGGTCGCCAGATTCAGCAGCACCTGCTCGATCTGTCCGCTGTCGGCGTTGACGACGATATCCTCCTCCTTGAAGATGAATTGCAGCTTTATGTCCTCGCCGATGATGCGTCCCACGAACTTGTCGACCTTCTTGATCACCTCGTTCAGGCTTACCGGGCGGAGGTTCAGCACCTGCTTTCGACTGAAGGCGAGGAGGCTCTGGGTGAGGCCGGCAGCCCGTTCGGCAGCCACCACCACCTGGTCGACATTGAAGCGCAGCGGATCGTGTTCCGGTATCTTCATCTGCAGCAGGCTGGAAAAGCCGAGAATGGCGGTGAGGATGTTGTTGAAGTCGTGCGCTATGCCGCCCGCGAACTGGCCGATGGCTTCCATCTTCTGCGCCTGGCGCAACTGTTCTTCGAGGTTTTTCTGTGCCGAGATGTCCTGGTTCAGACCTGTCATGCGGACAGCCCTTCCGGTTTCATCCCGTATAACTATCCCGTTCGCCTTGATGTGCCTCAAGGGCCCGCCGATGGGAAGGACGCGGTGCTCGATGGCGTACTCCCCCTCGCCGTGCAGCGCAGCCTCAAGCGCCGCCTGCACCATCGGGAGATCGTCCGGGTGCAGGCGTTGCTCCCAGCTCTCGATTCCGGACAGCTGAGTTCCGGGGGGTATCCCGTAGAGTTCGTACATCTTGTCGTCCCAGATCATGCCGTCGCGGTCGATGTCCCAGTCCCAGATGCCGAGATGCGCGGAGGCGGTGGCGAGTTGCAGGCGCCGGGTCACCTCCGAGAGGGTCTCCTCCGCGCGCTTTCTTTCCTGCACCTCCTGCTGGAGCGACTCGGTCCGTTGCGCCACCCTCTCCTCGAGCTGCTCGTTCAGGTCGCCCAACTGGCTCTGGATGCTCAAGAGCTCGTTGTTTTTTTGCACCGCAGTCTCGTACGTCGACAAAAGCAGTGTGATGATCTGCTGCCGGTCGGCATCTATCCGGTACTGGCGCCCGGCATAGGTGATCACCCCCTGCTCCCCCCCAGCGCTTGGCTCCCCGCCGGCAAGTATCGTCTCGATCCTTAACAGGAGGTCCTGCTCCCGGTAAGGCTTGGTGATGAAATTGTCCGCCCTGCACTCGAGGCCCCTGATCAGGTCCTTCGGGTCGTCAAGGGAGGTAAGGAGTATCACGGGGATCCGCTTCAGTCGCTTGTCGCTCTTGATCGCGTTGCAGAGTTCGAATCCGGTCATCTCCGGCATCATGATGTCGGAAAGCACCAGCTCCGGCAGCAGCTCCCTCGTCTTCTCCAGCCCCTCGCGTCCGTTTCTCGCCACTTGGACCTGGTAGCCGTGCTGAAGCAGCAGTCCTTCAAGGAGTTCCGCCTGCGTGGCGCTGTCCTCTACGATCAAAAGCCTCCCTGGGCGCTTGAGGAGCGTAGCGGGGATGTCCATGATGAGCCTCCCACTTCCTGCGCTAAAAGTTGAGCTGATTCGGCTTGGAGAGAGATGCAACGGCGAAGGCGGGTGGGACCCTGCCGGTCCCCTGACACGACAACGAATTATACCATCCGAGCCGGAAATGATTGAGAAAGTTTAAATAAAGGAGGAGACAGGAGGGAGGGGACGTATAGCGAAGATGTTCGCTTTTTATTGTTCCTACGCTCCGGCGTGGGAACAGATTGCAGGACGCTCCGGCGTCGGTTTTCTTTACCGGCGGCGCTAGTGACAGCAGACTATAGCTGACGCTGGAGCGTCAGGAGCTTCGCGTTCCCACGCTGGAGCGTAGGAACGATGAAAAGGCAGCTAATGTAAGCTTCACCGCTCCGGGAGATCGAGCTCCTTCATCTTGCGGTAAAGGGTGTTCCGGGCGATGCCGAGGGCCCTGGCGGCCTCGGTTATGTTGCCGTCATACTGCGCCAGCGCCTCTTTTATCGCCCCGGCCTCGGTGTCTTTCAGGTCGTAGACCGGCGGCACCACCCCCCTTTTCCGCATCACCGCGAGGAGGCCGGACTGGGCGTGGCGCAGGGATCCCAGCAAGCGGTTCAGCTCTTCGGGGGTCATCTCCTGCAGGGCCTGCCCGGTCGCGCAGCTCTCGATCAGGTCCGACTGCAGCGTGGGGCGCTCCTGTTCGGGCTGGCGCGGCGCCGGCCGGGTCCCCCTGACCGGTGAGGTCGGCCCGGCGAGGAAGGTCCCTCCCAGGTGCTCGGGCATGATGGTTTCGCCGTTGCAGATAACCACCGCGCGCCTCATCACGTTCGCCAGTTCGCGGATGTTGCCCGGCCAGGCGTACCCCTGCATCAGGCGCAGGGTCGCGGGCGCAAGCTTCAGGTTTCGGTTCAACTGCCGCACGAAATGCTCCGCCAGGAGCGGAATGTCCTCGGAGCGGGAACTAAGGGGAGGTATTTCGAGCCGCACCACGTTCAAGCGGTAGAAGAGGTCCTCGCGGAAGCTCTTCTCGATGATGGCCTGCTCCAGGTCCACGTTGGTCGCAGCGATCACCCTCACGTCCGTCTTGATCGGCCGCTCGCCACCCACCCGCATGAACTCGCCGGTCTCCAGCACCCGCAAAAGTTTCACCTGTATCTGCGGGGTGGCGTCGCCGATCTCGTCCAGGAGAAGCGTTCCGTTGTTGGCCAGTTCGAAGATGCCCCGGCGGGTCTGGTTGGCGCCTGTGAACGCCCCCCTCTCGTGCCCGAAGAGTTCGCTCTCCAAGAGGTTCTCCGGAAGCGCACCGCAGTTGACCGGGATGAACGGCTGCCCCGCCCTCCCCGATGCGGCGTGGATGAAGCGGGCCAGCACCTCCTTGCCGGTACCGGTCTTCCCCTGGATCAGGACGCTGATGTCCTTGCTCGCCACCTTGTAGGCGAGCGATACCATCCGCTTCATGGCCGGGGCCGTGCCGACCCGGAAGCCGACCCCTTCGGCCACCTCGGCCCACTCGTCGACGGAGCTGTCACCCCTCATCACGCTGGCCCGGGAGCCGGCCGCCCTGGCGATCAGCTGCTCGATCTGGATTATGTCCTCGAACGGTTTCTCCAGGTACTCGTAGGCACCTAGCTGCATTGCCGTCACGGCGGTCTTGACCGTCGAGTACCCGGTCATGATGATCACCTCGCAGGAAGGCTGCCTCGACTTGATGATCTCGAGAAGGGTGATGCCGTCGGTATCCGGAAGCTTCAGGTCCACCAACGCCACGTCGAACTGCTCGGCGTCGAGCGCGGACAGGCTCTCCGGTTTGCTCGACGCGGTCACCACCCGGTATCCCTTGCGCGTCAAAAGGCGCCTGAAAAAGGTGCACACATCCGCTTCGTCGTCGATGATCAAAACGTTTATCTGTAAGTCTGTCACGGCTTTGCTCCGAAAGTCTGCCTGCCGCTTTACGGCTCGTCTATGGGGAGGACCAGCCGGAAACAGCTCCCCAGTCCCAGTTGGCTGTCAACCTCTATCCGGCCGTGGTGCGACTCCGCTATCCCAAGGCTGACCGAAAGTCCGAGGCCGGTTCCCTTGGTAGCCTCCTTGCTGGTGTAGAAAGGGGTGAAAATTTTCGAGAGGTTCTCGGAGGCGATCCCGGTGCCGTTGTCAAGGACGCTTAGCACCGCCCAGCGCCGGCCGTTCTCCTGCCTGACGGAGGTCGACACCTCGATCACCTTTTCCTTGCGCTCCACCTCGGTGAGGGCGTCGCGGGCGTTGATCAGGAAGTTGGTCAGGACCTGCTGGATCTGGGGGCCGTTGGCGTTCATCTTGGGGAGGTCCGGGTCGAAATGCTCGACGATGCCGATCTGGCTCCGGTTTATCTGGTACTGGATCATGTCCAGCACCCGCTCCACCTCGGCGTTCAGGTCGATCGCCGCCACCGGCACCTGGTCCTGACGGGAGAAGGTGAGGAGGTTCTGGATGATCCGCTTGCAGCGCAGGCCGCAGTTGATGATATCCCCCAGCGCGTCGGCGCGCTCCCGGTCCCCGTCATCCTCCAGGTCCCGGGCCAGCATCTGCGCGGTGCCGATGATGACGGTCATCGGGCTGTTCAGCTCGTGGGCCACCCCCGCCGCCATGACGCCGAGCGCCACCATCTTGGCGGACTGCACCAGTTGGGCCTCCATCTTCAGCTTCTTGGTGACGTCCTTCATGATGATGGTCACCGCCGCGAGCTGTTTCTCCTCGTTGAAAACCGGGTAATAGGACATCTCCAGGTACTCGCCGTCACGGGTGTTCCAGCTCTGGAAGATCGGCTTCCCGGTTTTCCTGATCTCGTCGATGGGGCAGTTGGCGCACGGCTCTTCCTGGCCGCGCAGCTTGGCGAAGCACTTGTTGCTGATCGCCTTGTTCCACGAGTTGCTCATCCCCGGCGGGAGCCGGTCGTTGTGGAGGAGCACGTTGTACTCCATGTCGATCAGGAAGATCGGATCGGTCACCGCCTGGAAGGTCGCCTCCCATTCTTTCTTGGCGCGCGAGACCTGTTTGTAGAGCCTCGCGTTCTGCATGCTGATGGCGAGCTGATCCGCGAGGTGCTGGACGAAGTTGACCTCGGCGCGGGCGTAGGCGGAGTCGTGGGTGCTGCCGAGAAGGAGCAACCCTGTCACCGCGGAGCGCTCGAAGAGCGGGGCCACGACCAGGGAACGGAGCGTCTGGCGCTCGGGAGGGACCTGGGCGAAGCAGAGCGGGTCCTCCATCGGGTTGTAGCTCGTCGCGGCCTGTCCCTTCAGCACCTCCCAGAGGGTCGATTCCTTAGGGATGAAGCCGAGGCTGCAGAAGTCCCGGGGGGTCATGGCGAAGAGCTTCAGATTGCCGTCCTGCAGCTTTGCGAGACCGAGAAAGTCGCAGGGGAGCGCCTCCGGAAGCTTCCTGAAGGCCCTCTCGATGATATCCCCTATCGACATGTCGATGTTGATGTCACGGGTGAGCTGCTGCAGGATCTCCAGGCGGCTGTTCTGGGTCAGCACCTCCTGGTTGCGCTTTTTCAGCTCGACGTAGTAGTTGAGCTTGGAGGAATCGACCCCCGTCAACTGCTCAAGGAGCTTTCCCCTGTCTTTGACGTTCTTTTGTTGCGGCATCAAAAACCCCTACATGGCGTTGCGGAAGATTTCCTCAATCTGCTCGCGGGTGGCGCTGCGCGGGTTGGTCACCAGGCAGGCGTCCTTGGTGGCATTCTCGCTCAGAAGCGGGATGTACTTCTCAAGAAGTCCCAGCTCCGCGAGCCCCTTCTCCAGCCCGATGTCCCGTATCAGCAGCTGGACCGCATCGATGGAGCGCTCCGCCGCCGACATGAGGTCGAGCCCGCTTATGTCCTCACCCATCGCCACAGCTATGTCCCTGAACCGCTCGGGGCACGCCTCGAGGTTGAAGCGCATCACGTGCTGAAGTATGGAGGCGTTGGTCTCGCCATGGTGCTGGTCGAGGAGGCCGTCCACCTGGTGGGTCATGGCGTGCGCCGCCCCCAGTATGGCGTTGGAAAAGGCAAGCCCGGCGGTGAGACTCGCCATGGCCATGTTCGTGTTGGCATCCATGTCGCTGCGCTCGGTGACCGCCCTTCTCAGGTTCCGCGAGATGAGCTGGATCGCCTTCAGTGCGTGGATGTCGGTCAGAGGGGTGGCGGCCAGCGAGACGTACGACTCGATGCCGTGGGTGAGAGCGTCCACCCCCGTCGCCGCGGCGAGCTTGGCGTCCTTGGTCTTGAGGAGTTCGGGGTCCACGATGGCGATGTCAGGGATCAGGGAGCGCGAGATGATGGACATCTTCAGCATGCGCTGGGTGTCGACGATGATGGTGAACTGGCTCACCTCGGAGCCGGCTCCGGCGGTGCTGGGCACGATCACCATCGGGGGGAGCGGGGTCACGATCTGGTTGATCCCCTCGTAATCCCTGAGTTCGCCGCCGTTGGAGGCGAGCGTGGCGACCGCCTTGGCGACGTCCGTGGGGCTGCCGCCGCCGACCGAAACGATGCCGTCGCAACCGGAGGCGAGGTACTTGGCCGTCCCGTCCGTCACCTCGCTATCCTTGGGGTTGGTGGTGAGGCTGGCGAAAATCACCGTTTCCAGGCCGGCCGCGGCCAGGTAGGCGACCGCCTGGTCGACCCACCCCGCGGCCATGACGTCGGCATCCGTCACCAGGAAGACCTTGGAGACGCCGAGGCGAATCACGCTCTCCCCTATCTGACTCAGGGAACCTCGCCCGAAGATGATTTCCGGCGCAACAAACTTGCTGATATCCATACTGTGAACACTCCTTCAAATGGCTTGCCCGGCCCGGGGAACCCGAGCGGCTCCACGTTCACGGGGGGGTCTTCCTGTAGGAGCGGCATTCCTGCCGCGATTGCCGCTGCCGGATCGCGGCAGGAATGCCGCTCCCACAAGATGCGTACTCCCTGACTTTTCGGGCCATAGCAGGCAAGATCGGTACCAACTCCCCCCGGGAGGGGTTTCACCTTCCTAGCCCACGGCTCTCGGCGCGGTTAATGTGTTGAATACAAAACAATGAGACACCTTTTTACGTGGCGGGGAAGAAACCGAGCCGGTCGGGGAAGCTCCAATGAGAGGCAGCGCCGGCCATGTCACATTATGTAACAAACGTTCCCTTTTGTAACAGCGAAAAGTTCAACAATGGAACACGCCGTCGCAATGGCCCTCGCTAACCCCCGATAGCGGCACGATTCCGGCGCGGCGGGAGGAAGCAGGTCCGACAGAGGCAGGCGGCGCCTGTGGCGTCCTGCGTTGGTGCGTTTAATTTTATTAAAGCGTATACACGAATGTGCGGCAGGGGTGTTCGGGAGGAAGGAGGTACGACATGCGGCGGCCGGAGGTGGAGAGGCACCGCCGGTTTTGAGGGGGAAGTTCAGCCCTACTACCGGGCCCTTATCCTTGGTTGCGGCTTGAAGTCCCAGGGGGGTTGGGGGTTGACCTGGAGCCACAGGCCGCTTTTCCTGGCGCGGGCGCCCCTTTCCGCGGCTAGGTAATGGATCAGGTCCATCTTGTTCACGAACTTCTTGTAGGCCCACCCCCAGCCGTCGTTCAGCATTTCGAGGTTGATGTTGCGGCCGTCGAGGTAGACCACGGCAACCGCCAGTTGGGTGGGATCGTTCCTGAAAAGGACCGTGTTGCGGATTTCGACCTTGACCTGCTGGTGCAGGACTTTTATCGACAGGGCGCGGAAGGCGTCCTCGGCGTACGGCTGTCCGGCCTTGTACCACCCGGTGAACTTGTCGACCTTGGCCGTCTGCGGCGCGGCCACACCGTAGAGCCTCACATGTATCTCGGTGCCGAAGGAGTTCACGGTGATGCGGTCACCTTCCGTCACCCCGACCACGAGCCCCTCGATGATGTTGGAGTTGATCTGCGGAGGTGGTGCGGCAGGCTGCGGTGTTGCGGCAGGCTGCGCAAAGGCGGGAAGTGCCAGCAAAAAGAAGCAGGAGGAGAGCAGAGCAGCAAAGCGTGTGGTTCTTTTCACTCGACCCCCTTTCGTCGCGCCAAGGCGCCGGATTCGCATCAAACCGCCACATGGTAACAAAACTGCCCGTCCAAAGCAACGAATCAATGTCAGGCGCTCCTTGCCGGTAGCAGGGGAAGGAACTTGATCAGCAGTTGGTAGGCGAGGATTTCGATGGCTACGATGCCGACGGATATCATGACCTCGGCGAACGAGGGGAAGTAGTGCCAGCCGGTGCCGGGATTGAAGCCGATCAGGTAGACGTTGAAGCGGTACAGCCCCCCGCCCAGGAGCATCAGCGCGCAAGAGATGAAGAGCCTGCGCGGCGAGCGCCTCTTCTCGCTGCCGAAAAGGGGCGCGGAGCCTATGGCCATGAGGAAGCACTCGGCGAGGAAGAAATCGGAGTAGAAATCGCCGTGGAAGACCGCCTGCAGCTGGCCCCGGTGCAGCAGGTCCCCCACACGGATGACGATCCAGGCGCAGGTAAGCCAGGGGATCAGGCGACCGAGAGCGGAAAGCTCGGCGCTCTGGTAGTCGCGCGAGAGGACGAACGAGGAAACGACCGACTCCAGGATGACGATGGCGTAGCCGATGTAGATGCAGTTGATCAGGAAGAGCATCGGCAAAAACGGGCTGTGCCAGAGCGGGTGCAGTTTGGTGGAGGCGATAAGCATGAGCGAGCCGAGGGCGGACTGGTGCACGGTGGGGAGCACGATCCCCGCAACCATGAGGCAGATCAGCAGCTGGTTGATCCGGACGCGAAGCAGCGACGACGAGGCAGTCCGGGAGAGGCCTTCCCCCGAAACCGGGAGCACGAGCCTGCGGCGCACCAGGAAATTGAGGAGCTGCCTCCTCATGGAGGTTGGTCCGCCGCGCTCCATGGCCGCCAGAATCAAAGGGAGATATTCGATGCAGAGGGCGACCGTATATGCGGCTATGCAGAGGGTCAGTTCGAACAGGGCGGAGTTCGGCTGCCATCGGGTGGGGATGAAGAAACCGTAGGCGTTCCAGGGCCGGCCGATGTCGACCAGGACGGAGAAAGCTGCCAGGAAGGAGCCAAGGAGGGTGGTGAGCGCGGCGGACTTGACCAGGGTGTGATACTCGCCGCGGTTCATGATGTAGGTGAGGATGGCGACCGCATAGCCGCCGCAGGCAACGGCGGTCCCTATCCCGACGTCATAGGCGACCCAGATCCCCCAGGGATAGCCGTCGCTCAGGTTGGAGACGGCGCCTATCCCCTTGGTGAACCTGACGCCGATGAAGAAGAGCCCGACCAGGGAGAGGGTCGACAGGACGAAGAAAGGGGTGGTGCAGACGCCTCCCTTCCCCTTCGCGCTGTTGTTTCTACCGATCATGACGTCCCCTGTCCGTGAGCTGAAAACGCCGCCAGTTTACGGGCTCCGACCACCGCTGTCAACATCGCCGTGAACCCGCTAGATGGCGCCGTACCGACACCGTACAGACAGAGACAGCCCCGGGGGAACCCTCGGGGCTGTCGTTATTCATGCTGATCGGCGCTGATTGGTGTTAGGCCTCTTCGAAGAGCGCGGTGGAGAGGTAACGCTCCGCGAGGTCGGGGAGAATAACCACGATGATCTTCCCTGCGAACTCCGGGAGTTTGGCAAGACGGACCGCAGCGGCCACGGCGGCGCCGCTGGAGATGCCGACCAAAAGCCCCTCTTCCCTGGTCAGGCGCTTGGCGAACTCGAGCGCCTCGTTGCTGTCCACCTGCTCCACTCGGTCGATCACGGAGAGGTCAAGCGTGTCGGGGATGAAACCGGCGCCGATACCCTGGATCTTGTGCGGACCGGGCTTCAGCTCTTGGCCGGCGAGCTTTTGCGTGATCACCGGGCTCTCCTTAGGCTCGACGGCTACCGCGATAATCTGCTTCCCTTTGGTGTGCTTCAGGTAACGTGCGATGCCGGAAATGGTCCCGCCGGTGCCGACGCCCGACACAATGACGTCCACCCCGCCATCGGTATCATTCCAGATCTCGGGGCCGGTGGTTTTTTCATGAATAGCCGGGTTCGCCGGGTTTTTGAACTGCTGCGGCAGGAAGTAGCGTGCCGGGTCGGAGGCTGCGATCTCCTCCGCCTTGGCGACGGCCCCTTTCATTCCCGCGGAACCGGGGGTGAGGATCAGGTTCGCCCCGAGGGCGGCCAGGACCCTGCGGCGCTCGATGCTCATGGTCTCCGGCATGGTCAGGGTCAGCTTGTACCCGCGGGCCGCGGCCACGTAGGCAAGCGCGATCCCCGTGTTGCCGCTGGTAGGCTCCACGATCTCCACGCCAGGCTTCAACACGCCGCGCTCCTCGGCATCCCAGATCATGTTGGCGCCGATACGGCACTTGACCGAATAGGCGGGATTACGCCCCTCGACCTTGGCGAGCACAGTCGCCTGGGCCCCCTTGGTTACGTGGTTCAGCCGTACAAGCGGGGTATTGCCGATGGACTGGGAGTTGTCTTCGTAAATGCGGGACATGTGGTTGTTCTCCTTTCGAATATATACACTCGTGAAGCCGTGCCGGGAATGTCCGTGTTAATTGATCCGAATCTTAGGCAAGGGTATTTTTATATTTATCCTGCAAAGCTGTCAACTATTTTTTTTCAATTCTTGATTCAAAAGGTGTGCAACCGATTCCAAGCACTGCGCCAGCCCGGTCAGATCCGGTAATCCTGTGTAAAGACGCGCACCTTGCGGGGGCGTGCGAAGACCGCCGAGAATTCCACAGTTCGCATGTCAATTACAAGCAAGAAAACGTTCCCAACAAGGCACTAGCGTTGCGTAATAAACAAGCCTAAGGCCCCGAACGTGCAGACCTTTAAAATAATAGACCTTCACGTTCCCTAAGGTAAAAAGCAGGTCATCCCCCACACCTACCGTGCGGCGGCAGCTTGAGACATTACACACCAAGCCGATGTATAAATTTCCAAATATTTCTTGACAGAAAAAGTATTTAATACTATTCTCGACCCCACGCCTGTCCATTAGGCCCTCCGCGCAGGACGAGACAGGGCAAGTGAACAGGTGGAGCTGAAGCTTTGACGCTTAGAGGGTTTAGGAGGGTTTGTGGCAAAGACAGAGAGTAGCTTGAGATTCGATACCAGGCTCATTCACGGGGGCACCTCCCCCGGTCCTTCAGGGGCGACTAAAAGCCCCATCGTCCAGGCTTCCGCCTTCGCGTATGACACTGCGGAGGAGCTTGAGGATATCTTCAAGGGACGTGCGATAGGCCAGGTCTACACCCGGATCGGCAACCCGACCCTGGAGAGCCTGGAGAAAAGGCTTGCCGCAATAGAGGGGGGAATCGCCGCCATCGCGACCTCTTCAGGCATGGCGGCAATCACCACGGCTGTGATGGCAATCGTCAGAAGCGGAGACGAAATCCTCTCTTCCGCTTCGCTCTTCGGCGGCACCTACTCCCTTTTCCACGACACGCTGGCGAACTACGGCATCAGTACCAGGTTCGTCGATCCCACCGATGCCGATGCGCTGCGTGGCGCCGTCAATGAGAACACCCGACTCATCTTTGTCGAGACCATCGGGAATCCCAAGATGGACGTCCCCGACCTCGCCATCTTCTCCGCCATCGCCAGGGAAAACGGGATCCCGCTGATGGTGGACGCCACCGTCTCCACGCCGTACCTTGCACGCGTGGGGGAGCTTGGCGCGGACATAATCGTCCACTCCACCAGCAAGTACATAAACGGCACCGCCAACTCCATCGGCGGCGCGATCATAGATTGCGGCAGCTTCAACTGGCAAAGCGACAAGTTCCCCCATTTCGACCAGTTTTACCGGAAGTACCGGAACTTCGCCCTGACCGCCCGCACCAGGAAGCTGATCCACAAGGATTTCGGGGCCTGCGCCGCGCCGCTCAACGCGTTCCTGAACTGCGAAGGGCTCGACACCCTCTCCCTGAGGATGGAGCGCCACTGTTCCAACGCCATGCGTGTCGCCCAGTTCCTCGACGCACACGAGAAGGTCAGCTGGGTGAACTACCCCGGGCTTCCCGACTCCCCCTACTTCGAGGTGGCAAACCGGCAGTTCGGCGGCCGTTTCGGCGGCCTGCTCACCTTCGGCGTCGCGGACAAGGCAAGCGCCTTTCGCGTCATCAACGCCCTGAGCCTCGCCAAGAACCTCGCCAACATAGGCGACACCAAGACGCTGGTGATCCACCCCGCCAGCACCATATGCGCGGATTACACGCCGGAAGTGAAGGCGCTCATGGGCGTCGGCGAGGAGTTGATCAGGGTCTCGGTGGGAATAGAGGACATCGAGGATATCATCGAGGATTTCGCGGCCGCGCTGGAGCAGGCCTAAAGCTTTTCTTTATCATTCATCTATGTTAGTAAACGAGGGGGAAACTAATGAACCTTACAGTGAACGGCAAGCCTGCCACCATCGCCGACGAGAACCCGGTGTCGATCACCGATCTGCTGGAGAAGCTGCAGGTGGAGCAACGGGAATACGTGACGGTCGAACTTAATGGCGACATCCTGGACCGCGGCGACTTCGAAGGCGCAACGGTCAAGGACGGAGACACCGTGGAATTCCTCTATTTCATGGGCGGAGGTAGATAGTGAAGCTCACCGAAGAGCAGATAAACCGTTATTCGCGGCACATCCTTCTCAAGGAGGTCGGCGGAAAGGGGCAGAAGAAGCTGTTGAACGGCCGCGTCCTGATCATCGGAGCAGGCGGGCTCGGTTCCCCCATCGCGCTCTACCTTGCCGCGGCAGGCGTCGGCACCATCGGCATCGCCGATGCGGACGAGGTCGATCTTTCCAACCTGCAGCGCCAGGTGATCCACTTCACCGCCGACGTCGGCAAGGCGAAGGTGCTCTCCGCCAAGGAGAAGATGGTCGCCATCAACCCGGAGCTGAACGTCGTCACCTACGAGACCTGGGTCTCGGCGGAGAACATAGCCGCCATGGTCGCCGATTACGACTTCGTCATCGACGGGACCGACAATTTCGCAGCCAAGTTCCTGATCAACGATGCCTGCGTCCTCGCGAACAAGCCGTACTCCCACGGCGGGATCCTGCAGTTCGACGGCCAGACCATGACCGTGACCCCCGGGCAATCCCCGTGCTACCGCTGCATCTTCCCGGAACCGCCCCCCAAGGACGTGATCCCGACCTGCTCCCGCGCCGGCGTCATCGGCGTACTCCCCGGAGTACTCGGCACGCTGCAGGCGACCGAGGCGATCAAGTACCTCTTGGGCGCCGGGGACCTTCTGACCGGCCGGCTGCTGACCTACAACGCCCTCCGCATGCGTTTCAGGGAAGTCCCGGTCAAGAAAAACCCGAAATGCCCGATCTGCGGGGAGAACCCCTCCATCACCGAGTTGAAGGACGAAGTCGAGGCGATGACCGTCTGCGACCTGGGGCACTGACCATGATCGAGATCCCGGCAGACATCCTGGAGAAGGTGATCCTCCACTCCCAGAGCGGCTTTCCGCTGGAGGCGTGCGGCATACTCGGCGGGACAGGCAACGCGGTGGCGAGTCACTATCCCATGACCAACACCGACGCCAGCAACGAGCACTTCATGATGGACCCCAAAGAGCAGTTCGCCGTGGTCAAGGCCCTGCGAGCAAGCGGCGAGGAGATGCAGGTCATCTACCACTCCCACCCCGAGTCCCCCGCCCGCCCCTCGCAGGAAGACATCCGGCTGGCGCTGACTCCCAACGTCCACCACCTGATCGTTTCCCTCCAGGACCGCGAGAATCCCGTGGCGAAGGCCTTCCGGATCAACGCAGGGGTGGTGGAAACGGTTGAAATCATCATCACCGTGTAGGGGCGAATGATTATTCGCCCCTACCGTATCACACGCCGCCTTGAGCAGCCCTTATTGAATAGGTGACGCTCCTCCCCCCGGGGGGGGGGGTGGGGGGGGGGGAAGAACCGGCTGGCGCTCCCCCCCTAAATTTCACATTTATTGTTTTTGCTTTTCCCCTGCCCCTGCGCCCGCGCCTCCGAACCTTCGCCGCATAGGCGTGACCGCAGGGATCAAAGCTTTTAAGGAGAGAGTTGTGGCTGAACCGAAAATCGACCTGAAAAACCTGAAAGCCGGCGGTTTCATAAAGGAACGCGGCAAGGACCTCTTTACCATTCGCCTGCGCGTTCCCGGCGGCAGGATGTCCGTCGACCGCCTGGCGAAGATCACCGCGGTGGCGCAGAAATACGGGAAAGGGTTCGTGCACCTATCCGTGCGCCAGTCCATAGAACTCATCAACATCAACTTCGCCCATTTCGACGCCGTCGTGGCCGAGCTGGGCGAGGAACAGCAGAAGGTTGCCTCCTGCGGCGCCCGCGTCCGCGTCCCTACCGCCTGCGGCGGCTGCGAGTACAACCCGAACGGCCTCGTCGATACGCAGAAATCCGCCCTGGAGGTGGACGAAAAGCTTTTCGGGACCGTCACCGGTCACCACAAGTTCAAGGTCGGCTTTGCCGGTTGCCCCTTTGACTGTCCCAAGTCGGCAACCAACGATGTCGGCTTCCAGGGGGCCATCTGGCCGACCCTCGATGCGGACGAATGCATCAGCTGCGGCCTGTGCGCCAAGTCGTGCACCGAGGGAGCGCTCACCTTGGGCGAAGACGGCAAACCGGTCTTCGACGCGGCCAAGTGCATCTACTGCGGCGACTGCGTCAAGGTCTGCCCGACCAGCGCCTGGAAGGCCGAAAAGAGAGGCTACACGGTCCGTGTCGGCGGCAAGTGGGGACGGCGTCCGCTGGTCGGCACCGTGTACGCGACTTTCCTGCCGGAAGACCGGGTTGCCGACTTCATCGCCGCCGTGCTCGACTGGTATAAAGACAAGGCAGAAGGAGCAGGCAGGGTCCGTGTCGGCGACATCATCCTCCGGGAAGGTTGCCAGTCGCTGCTGGATCATCTGAAGCAGGATTTCGCCGACTTCGTGGTCGAGAAGACCATACCGCCGCAGATCATCAACACCCAGCTGCCGCTGTAGGAGGAAAAACAATGGCAACCATAGATCTCCGTGGGGTCACCTGCCCCACCAATTTTGTTAAAGCAAAGCTCGAACTCGAAGAGATAGAAACCGGTACCACGGTGGAATTTCTCCTGGACGACGGCGAGCCTGTCAAGAACGTCCCGAGGAGCCTGAAGGCCGAGGGGCACAAGCTGCTCGGCCTGAAGGAAACCGACGGATATTACGTCCTGACGATTGAAAAGGGCGAGGATTAGCAGTATCGGCCCCTTTGGTTGCGGGCCCGGGAGCAGGAAGCGGCATGGAAGGTAAAAAGCGGGTATTGGTGGCGATGAGCGGCGGTGTGGATTCCTCCGTCACCGCCGCACTGCTGAAGGAACAGGGACATGACGTCATGGGGGTCTCGCTACAGCTATACGAGCGCCCCGAGTCGGTGACGCCCGGCGGGAAGACCTGCTGTTCGCTCACAGACGTCATGGACGCGGCCAGGGTCGCAAAGCGCATCGGCATCCCGTTCGAGGTGATCGACCTCAGGCAGCGTTTTCAGGAACTGGTCATCGACGACTTCATAGCCGAATACGCAGCGGGGAGGACGCCCAACCCGTGCGCCCGCTGCAACGAGCGGATCAAGTTCGGCCTGCTGCTCGACATCGCCGCATCCAAGGGCGCCGACCTTCTGGCGACCGGGCACTACGCGCGCATCGAGCAGGATGACTGCGGCGCCTACCACTTGAGGAAGGGACTCGATCCCGGCAAGGACCAGAGCTACTTCCTTTTCACCATGAACCAGGAACAGCTTTCCCGCACCATATTCCCCGTCGGTGGCCTTGAGAAGCCGCAGGTGCGGGAACTGGCGGCGAGCTTCAACCTCCCCGTGGCCCAAAAGCAGGAAAGCCAGGAAATCTGCTTCATCCCCGACAACGACTACGTCCGCTTCCTCGAGCAAAGCGGCATCTCACCCCAGGCCGGCGAGATCGTCGACAGAAACGGCAACCGCCTCAAAAGCCACGACGGCATCCACAAGTACACGGTGGGTCAAAGGCGCGGTCTCGGCATCGCGTGGAAAGAGCCGCTTTACGTCACGGCGATAGAGAGCGCGACATCGCGGGTGGTGGTAGGACCCAAGGAAGAGCTCCTGATCGGCGGTTTGATGGCAGCGGAGACCACCTGGGGAGACAGGCCGATAACAGGGACCTTCCACGGCGCCTGCAGCATACGCTACCGTCAGCACCCCTTCCCCTGCACGGCGAAACTGCACGACGACGGCCGGTTGCAGGTCGACTTCGCCTCCCCCCAGAACGCGGTGACACCCGGTCAAGCCGTGGTCCTTTATGACGGCGACAGAGTGGTCGGCGGCGGGTGGATCCTATAGAATGTCCCCTCCCCCGGAGGGGGAGGGTTAGGGAGGGGGAGCGCCAGCCGGGGTCTTCCCCCCTCCCAACCTCCCCCCTCCGGGGGGAGGAGCTGTGGACCCGTGGACAAGGGACTGCCCGGCCTCTGCTGTTAGCGGTTTTTACCCCAGCCGCCGGAAGGACGACGCCTTGATCACCGCGTAGATCTCGTTTCGCGCCTGAATGGCAAGATCATCCGCCGCCTGTACCACGACCTCGGCGATGAGCGTCTCGTGGCCGCACCTGAGTTCCACCCCCACCTTGTTTCCCGAAGGAAAGGTATCCACCACGGTGCACTTGAGCAGGTTTCGCGCGCTGACCGCCTCGGGATGCCTGGTGAAAAGTATGATGTCCCGGGAGGAAAGCTCGAAGACAGCCATACCCCCGTCGTCCCCCGCCGAAACGAACAACTCCTCCATCCCCCACCGGTACACGTAAAGCCCCCCCACCTTGCGCAGCTTCTCGACCTGCAAGAGGTTGATGTAACCCACCTGGCTCAGCCCCATCCGCTCGCGCGCCAGTTGCTCGGGACTCGTCTGCCCCACTACCCGCCCCCCGGCCATCGCCAGCACCTGCTCCGTCATGAGCCGTATCTCCAACAACGAGTGGGAAATGAAAAGATAGGGGATTCCGAACTTTTCACTGGCACGCTTCAAGTAGTGCATGACCTGCAACTTGAGGGAGTCGTCCAGGGCCGAGAGCGGCTCGTCCATGAGGAGCAGGCGCGGGTTGGCGAGGATGGCCCGTCCCAGCGCGACCCTCTGTTTCTCCCCCCCCGACAGGTGATTCACCCCACGCTTCAGCATCCCTTCCAGTTTCAACACGTGGACCAGCGCCTGGAATTCGACCTTCCGGTGCTCCGGCGCGCAGCGCTTCAACCCGTACAGCAGGTTGGCCTCGACGCTCAGGTGTGGAAAGAGGCAGCCGTTTTGGAAGACGATGGAAACCCGGCGCCGCTGGGGCGGCAGATTGATCCCCCTGCGGCTGCTGTAGAGGCATTCCCCGTCCAGGAATATCTCGCCGCTGTCCGGCTGCTCCAGTCCCGCGATCAGGCTGACCATGGTGGATTTCCCGCTCCCGGACACGCCGAAGACCCCGGTCTGCTCACCCGACGCGGTGAAGTCGACGTCGAGATTGAAGGCGCCGCCGAAGCTTTTGCTTGCCACCATGCGCAGTTCCACGTCAGTTCCTCCTGGCCAGCTTCTTGTTGAGCAGTTCATGCACCAGCAGCACCAGCATCGAAATGGCGATGGCGACGCCGCAAAGGGAAAGGGCCGCCGTCTCCCCTCCCGGCGCGCTCGCGTAATCGTAGATGGCAAGCGGTATGGTTTGCGTCACCCCCGGCATGTTCCCGGCGACGATGATGGTGGCTCCGAATTCACCTAGGCTGCGGGCAAACATGAGCGACGCACCGGCAACGATACCGGTGCGCGAGAGGGGTAGGATGATGGTTAGCAGGGTGTCGAGCCAGCCGGCTCCCAGGGTCCGCGAGGCATGGATGAGCTGAAGATCGATGGAGGCCATGCTGATCCTGATGGATCGAACCAGAAGAGGAAAACCGACCAGCGCCGAGGCGAGGACCGCTGCCTTCCAGGAGAAGATGAGACGCACGCCAAGCAGCTCCAGAAGCGGCGCGAGAAAACCGTTCTTTCCGAGGACGACGAGCAGCAGGTAGCCTATCACCACCGGTGGCAGGGTGAGGGGAAGGTTTACCAGTACCTCCAGCAGCAGCTTGCCCCGGAACCGGAAAAATGTCATCAGGTACGCATAGACAAAACCGAAGGGAAGGCTCAGGGCCGTCGCCGCAACGGCAACCTTTATAGAGATCCTGATCGCGTCGTAGTCTGCGCTGTTCAGCAAGGCGTTTTCCAAAGGCTCCTCCTTGCTGGTTGCTTTAGCAGGTTCTGTTCCAGATCCCGCAGCACAGGGAAACATGCCGCCGACGCGGTGTTTAAGGGCGGCCCGCCCCGTTTTCGTTCAGAAGTGCCCCCCCCCTTTGCTGAAATATCCGGCACAGTATCCCGATACGAGGCACAGTCGCATCGCCTAACCCGCATAGCGATAATTTCCGCTATAAGTCCCTCCCCCCTTCAAGGGGGAGGTCAGGAGGGGGATGGGGCCAGGTCTGGCGCAGGATACGTTCCAGGTCCTTAGCAGACGTGGAGAGTTGCATATAAAAAGGCTTACGTGCGAAAAGTACCGGCGAGAAGATCGGCCGCGGCGGATTCCCCGATTTCGGCAACGATGACGCCGTACCCGGTATAAAGCATCGTCTCCAGGTCGGCCGAGCGGTGGGAATCGCTCCCCAGGCAGGAATAGACTCCCTGTTTCAGGAATAGGATGGCGCGCTGCTGGATCTCGTCGCCGTACATCCCGGCAAAGCTGCCGAGATTCCCCTGGAACCTGCAGCCGGACTGCAACAGGTGGTGCATGAGGGAGACCTGCTCATCGGGTTCATGATGCCTGCCGAAGAAGGCGGGAAAGGCTGCGCGCCACCCACCTTCGCGAGAGGGTGGCGCGAAAGCCTTGCAGCGCTCCGGGTGGGCGATGAGAGGGAGCAGGCCCCGGATGGCAAGGATGGAGGTGAAGGAAGGAATGACGTCGGCATCGGCGCGGAACGGGGCCTCTACCAGCATGTAATTCGAAGGGCCGACCGTGAGGGCGTGGGGCAGCAGGGCAGGGAGAAACTCGTCCAGGTAATGCTCGGTGCCCGGCACAAGATGCAGCTCTATCCCCTCCTTGTCGAGGATGGTCTGCATGGTCGCCGTGTTTCGGACCACATGCTCCGGCAGGTTCTCATAACACCCCCTGATCATGTGTGGGGTGCAGTGCACCGTGGTGAAACCGAAACGCGCGAGAACCATGGCAATCCGAAGCGACTCTTGCAGGTCCGAGGCGCCGTCGTCAATGGCCGGAAGCAGGTGGCAATGGTAATCGATCATTTCTCTTTTCATGGCATACCCTGTATCACTTAAGCCGCCGTAAGTCAAAAGCAGATAGTTTACCACTGAAAATTTCGAAATCGACGACTCTCAGATAAGCTGGCTGCAACAGAAGTGTACTCACAAAAAACCTGTGTTGCCAGATATCTCCGCCTCTTGCTTCTTCATCTTCGCCGCGAAAATGATTTGACTGTCTCCCCTTGCCATCAGCAGCTGCGCCGGTAAAATGAAGCTGGTGCGAGGCAGACCTTGGACAAAAAATACCTAAAAAACGGGCAGTTCAGTGAGTTCATAGAGACGCTTCGCCTCTTCGGCGACCTGCACGGCCCGACTATGTCAGATACCGGGGTCTTTGCCTTCTCGCCTGTCTCCGATCCTTCCCAGCTTCGCCTGGACTACCAGAGGACTCAGATACCTCCCAAGAAATACCTCCTCCCGTTCAGGGAAGAGATCCTCAGCTACCGCGAAGGGAACTATCGGCAAAGCCACCATCACACGCCGGAGATCATCCTTTTCGGTGTCCATCCTTGCGACCTGGACGGCATCGCCTACCTCGACCGCGTATTTCTGGGCGACTCCCCCGACCCCTGTTACGCCGGAAGACGTGCGCGGCTCACCCTGGTCGGCCTCTCCTGCGTCCCGGACGATTTCTGTTTTTGCTCGGGTTTAGCCGAACCTCCCACCTGCGACCTGTTCCTTACCCTGCAAGGCGACGGTTTCAAGGTCGATGCGCTGAGCGCCAGAGGTAAGGAGATTGCACAGGCGGCAAAAGACCTCCTCTCCCTGGAGGCGACCGGCGCCACGGTACCCCTCCAGCGGACCGGGATCACGGCGCAGGACCCGCAACTCCGTTTTTCCGACAACCCGCTCTGGGACAAATTCGCCACGACCTGCGTTTCCTGCGGGGCCTGCTCGGTCTGCTGCCCGACCTGCTACTGTTTCGACGTCAGGGAATATCCCTCCCTCGACGGCGGCGGGATACGCCTCAGGGAATGGGACAACTGCCTCTTCGTCACCCACGGAGAGGTGGCCGGAGCCAATTTCCGCGGCTCCAGGCTTGAAAGGCTCCGTTACCGTTTCCTGCACAAGTACTGCGGCTTCACCCCCCTGCAGGGGATGACCTCCTGCGTTGGCTGCGGCCGCTGCAAGGAGGTCTGCCCCGTGGACATCGACCTGCGCGAGCTGACCGTGAACCCGGACCAGGGAACAGAGTCGCCATGACCACCCAGAACTCGCACATGCACACACCGTTTGCCGCCACGCTCCTGGAGCGGCGGGACCTCTCCGCCGACACGGCCCTTTTCCGGGTGGCGCCGGAAGAGTCCGCGCTCCGGACGCTCTGCTCGTTCGTGCCGGGGCAGTTCGTGCAGCTTTCCGTCCCGGGTGGGGGTGAGGTACCGATTTCACCGGCGGACCTCCCGGCTGCAGACGGCACGCTGGAACTCTGCGTGCGCCGTGCGGGGCACGTCACCGAGGTTCTGCACCAAGCCGCTACCGGGGCGACCCTGGGCCTGCGCGGCCCCTTCGGCACAGGTTTCCCCCTGGAGGAGATGGCCGGACGCCCGGTCCTGCTCCTTGCCGGCGGGCTCGGCATCGCGCCGCTCCGTTCGCTCCTCATGCACCTTTTGCGCAACAGGAACGACTTCGAGGAGGTAACGCTGATGTACGGGGCGCGGCAGCCAAAGCTGATGCTGTTCCGGGAGGAACTGGCCGCCCTTGCCGCGAAAGGGGGACTGAGGCTTTTTCTCACCGTCGACTTCGCCCCAGAGGAGTCGGCCGGCACCTTCTCGTGCGCGGTCGGACTGCTGCCGGACCTGCTGAAGGGGTTTCGTTTCGACGCGGAGCGCACCTATGCCGCGGTCTGCGGCCCGCCGCCACTGTACCGCTGCCTGATCGGCGAACTTCAAAAGGCGGGCGTGGAGGCGGAGCGGATCCTGCTCAGCCTGGAGCGGAGGATGCGCTGCGGCATCGGGCGCTGCTGTCACTGCGCCATCGGGCAGAAGCTCTGTTGCGTGGACGGCCCGGTTTTCCGCGCCAGCGAGCTGCGGCAGATACCGGAGGCGCTATGACCCGCCCCAAGCTCGCCATAGCGGGACTCACCGCCTGTTCCGGCTGCCAGCTGACACTTTTGAACTGCGAGGACCAGTTGGTCGATGTGGCGCGCCTTTTCGACCTGGTTTATTTCCCGATGGGGGAAAGCGGCAGCGACCCCGATGCGGTTTTCGACGCGGCGATAGTCGAGGGGGCCGTATCGACCCCGGCGGACGTGGAGCTACTTTTCGGGCTGAGAAACGCGAGTCACCTGCTGGTCGCCTTCGGCACCTGCGCCCTCTGGGGAGGGGTCGCCGCCATGAACAACAAGGTTTCGGGCCGGGACGAACTGGTGCGGCAGGTTTACGGCGACAGCGGCCGCATCGAGAGCTTCCCCCCCTCCCCCATGGGCAACTTTGTCAGCATCGACTTCGCCATTACCGGCTGCCCGCCGGAAAAGCACGACCTTCTCGCCCTTCTCGCGGCGGTCCTGGCGGGGACCCTCCCGCCGCTGCAGAGCTATCCGGTCTGCACGGAGTGCCGCAGCCGCGAAAACCTCTGCCTGTTGCTGGAGAAAGGGGAACTCTGCCTTGGCCCGATCATCCAGGGTGGCTGCAACGCAAGGTGCCCGGCGACCGGGATAGTCTGCGAGGGGTGCCGCGGGCCGGTGCGGGAGGCCAACGTGGCGCAGGAACTGGAACTGCTGCTGGAGCGAGGCTTCGACAGGAAAGAGATCGAGCGCAGGATGAGCAGGTTCACGCCGGAGTGGGATTATGGGAAGCGTCGTTGAAATAAATCCCCTGACACGGGTGGAAGGGCATGGCAGCGTCAAGGTGTACCGGGAAGGGAGCCGGGTCGAGCGGGTCGACCTCTGCCTGACCGAGTCCCCCCGCCTTTTCGAGGCGCTGCTGATAGGGAAGAGCTACGCGGAGGTCCCCGAGATCATCTGCCGCATCTGCTCGCTCTGTTCGACCGTCCACAAGGTGACCGCGCTTCTCGCCGTGGAGGACGCCTTCCAGGTCGAGGTATCCGAGGTGACCGCCCTGACCCGCGAGCTGATGGTGCAGGGAGGACAGATCCAGGACCACGCCCTGCACCTGTACTGCCTCCTCCTTCCCGACCTTCTGGGCGTGCGCGGCGTCGGGGAACTGGCGCTCAAGGCGCCGGAACTCCTGAAGACCGGCCTCGCCATGCGCAAGGCGGGAAACATGATCCAGGAAACGGTCGGCGGGAGAATAATCCATCCGGTCAACATCATCCCTGGCGGCCTCGGGCGCAGGATCGGGAAAGAGCAGCTCTTGCTGCTCAGGTCGGAGCTGGAAGCCATCCTCCCCTCCTGCAAGGAGGCGTTCCGCCTGTTCCGCACCCCGTTCCCCTTCCCGGAACTCCCTAAGCCCCACTGCATGGCGCTCGCCCCCTCCGCTGCCGTGCCGGCGGCAAGGCGCCTGGTTTTCTGCGACGGACACTCCTTCCCCGTCAGCGACTACAGGGATGAGATCTGCGAAGAGGTAATCCCCCACTCGCATGCGAAGCGGGCCCGGGTGCTCGGCGCCGACCCTACCGTCGGCGCGCTGGCGCGGCTCACGCTTCAGCCGTGCCCCGCAGCGGGTGCGGATGAGATGCTCAGGAGCGCACGGGAGGAGATAATCGGCAAGGACATACGCGGCAACAACGTGGCGCAGGCCATAGAACTGTGGCAGGCCGTGGCACGCGCCCTGGAGCTTATCGACAGGCTTGTGGAACTGGGGGCTAAGGGCGGGGGGAACGTGAAGATCCTCCCGAGGCGGGGTCGTGGAAGCGCGGCCTGCGAGGCGCCGCGAGGCGTGCTGATCCACAGCTACGATTTCGACCAGGAGGGGATCTGCACCGGGGCCGACGTCATCACCCCCACCTCACTGAACCAGGGAGCGTTGGCGCGCGATCTCCTTGCGCTGGGACGCGGCATGGACGCAGAGGATGACCTGAGGCTGACAACCGCGATGGAAAGGTTGGTCAGATGCTACGATCCATGTATCTCCTGCTCTGTCCATCTCCTGCGTCTCTAACTGGAAAAGAGCTGCGCAAGACCGAAAGCAACATTTGTTGCACCACAAACGTTGACGTTTCCCCCGCATACTCAGAGAGAATTACTGCTAGAGTGAGCGTCGAAAGCAACACCTTTCAGGCAAACAGCACGCGAAGCAAGTGAAATGACAGGCAGTTTCTGACAGTTAAAAAGGACCAAAAGTTACGGTTAATCGCACCCTTACATCAGATAAATTTAATTTAATCTCCTTCTTGACAGTATAAGGCCGGTTGATAGACTTGGTCGCAAGCTTTCGCATGAAAATGCGAGCTGCTCTGGAATACTCGCAGCGCATCCGTTGAGTCCCTGACTACCTTTCCTTTCAACGTGTCCCCGTTCTCAGTCGTGGTGAGCAAGCCCTCATACAGCAGAGGGAAGCCTAAAGCGTCTCATCGGGGTATAGTGCGGCAAAGGTCAGTAACTCAAAACTTCTCGCCACGGTATTCCGGAGCAATTTAAGATTGGCGTTATTCGGGACAACGCTGAAAGCGACTTATCTCATCCGCCAGGCGGTCTCGCAGCCGCTTGAAAAAGGGAATCCGAACCGGCACAAAGCATCTGCATGGTCGGCAACGAGCAAGCAGCTGTCTCCCGGGGAGGCTTCACCGACGGATCAGTAGAAAGTGCCCCGTTTTAACGCCAATGCAACATGAAGGGTCCATGGCCGCCGCCATGGACCTTTTTTCGTTCGAGGAAACCTGGCTGCGCGCAACTATCGGTAACAGCGGACATTTCCTTGAAACCAGACGGGACAACGCCTTGGAGCGGTACATCCAAGTAGTTATATTCTTAGGATAAAAACGAGGAGAGGTCTTCCACAAAAGCTGTGGATAACTCTGTGGGAAAACCACTCGCGGGAGCGATGAAAAAGCGGCATTAACGCTAACAATAGCGTTTTGCCTATTTTTTAGGCAGGGCAAAACCCAATCCGTCCTACCCCTTCAGGCCCGCCTCAAGGTTCGGGTAAAGGAGTTTGATGCCGAGTTTTATGAGCATCCTGCTGTTGTCTACGACCCGGGATTCCGAGAAGTACGAGATCATGAGCGGGGTCATCACCCGCCGCGCCTCCTCCATGGTCACCTGTCTCGGCCTGGGGAGCCCGAGCCGGTCCGCGGCCGCGTTGAAGTAGGTGGTCATGCTGCTGGGCGAGCCGTCGCTCACATTGAAGATGTCGCCGTCCTCCCCCCTCTCCAAGGCGGCAAGGCAGATGCGGGAAAGGTCGTCGGCATGGATACGGTTGCTGGGGTGCGACTGCTCCTCGCGGAGCACGGGCTGTCCGGTGGTGAGCTGGCTGACCGGAAGGCGGTCGGAGGCGTAGATCCCGGTCACCCTGAGGATCACCACGGGGACGCCACGCTCCTTCCCCCACTGCGCAAAGAGCCGTTCGGCGTGCAGCCGCCTTTTCCCGTGCGCGGCCTGCGGGCGGGGCTCCGCATCCTCGGTGACGACCTCGCCGCCGCAGTCTCCGTAGACGGAGCTGGTGCTTATGTAGACCAGTTTTCCAGGCTCGTCCCCCGCCGCAATGGAGGCGCAGAAGTTGCGCGCCCTGGTATCCTCGATCCCGCCGCCGGGCGGTGGCGCCAGGTAGATGACACCGGCCTTTCTCGTCGGCAACGCTGACAGCGTGGCAGGCTGGTCAAGATTGCCGGTAAGGTGCCTCACTCCGGCAACCGGAGCCTCTTCACTCCTGTTGAAGGTGCTGACGCTCGTCCCCTGCTCCTTGGCCAAAATGGCGACGCGCCGCCCGATGGCGCCGCAACCGACGATCAAGAGATGTTCCATTATGCAGATACCCCTTTCAAAGTTGTGGTGATTCTCCGCTTTCTATCTACCAGAAAGGTTCCATCGCTGCCAGCATAAACGGTAACGCTCAGCATTCCGCCGACAGCCCCCTAGCATGGCCCTTCACGGCTGCGCCGACCCAACACGCCGTAATCGCACGTTTTCACCGCCGCCCGCGTTCATGCCAAAAGACCGCCCCTCTCAATGGTAAATGATGTCTAATGTGCTATCGTTAACCATTTGAAGAGGGAAAACAGCATGATACACTCTACCGGGAAATACGTGATGCTTCTGCTGCTCGCGGGGTTTTCAACGACAGCGTCACTCGAACCTAAGCCGCAGCCGGCCCCGCTTGACCAGGAAGAATACCTGGAAGCGGACGACTGGTTCGAGATGGGAGTGGCGCTGAACGGTGAAGGGAGGTACCGCGAGGCTGTGGAGGCGTTTAACAGGAGCATCTCCATCGCGCCAGACAATCCCCTCTCCTGGCTGAACCTCGGCACCGCACAGGCCCTCAGCGGCGACTACACCCGGGCCATTGAGTCGCTGAAAAAGTCGGTCCGGCTCGACCCCAAGCTCGCCCTGGCTTTTTCCAACCTGGGGGAAGTCTGCTTCAGGGCGGACCGGTTCGAGGAGGCGGCGCAGGCGTACAGCATCCTCCTTTCCTTTTGGCCCGATAACGCGAATGCACTCTACAAGCTGGGACTGTCCCACCTTTTCCTGAACGACCCGGGCAAGGCGCAGGCGGAATACCTGGCGCTCAAGATAATCGACCCGGATCTCGCGGAAAAGCTGCGCCACGCCATCAACCAGAGCGTGGCGAAGTGACTGGAGGAGCATCATGCGTTACTCGCCGCTTCTTACCGACCTCTATGAACTGACCATGCTTGCCGGCTACCTGGAACAGGGGATGCATGAGCGGCCGGCCGTATTCGATCTCTTCTTCCGGCACAACCCCTTCAACGGCAGCTACGCGGTTTTCGCGGGGCTGGAGACGGCCCTTTGCTACCTGGAGCAGTTCAGGTTCGAGGACGAGGAACTGAGCTACCTGGAAGGCCTCGGGATTTTCCCCAAGAACTTCATCTCCTATCTCGAAACCTTCCGCTTCAAGGGGAGCATCACGGCCCCCGCCGAGGGGAGCGTCGTCTTCGCACGCGAGCCGTTGCTGACAGTCGAGGGGGGGCTTGCCGAGGCACAGTTCATCGAGACGGCGCTTCTCAACATCATCAATTTCCAGACCCTGGTCGCCACCAAGGCGGCGAGGATCAACCATGCCGCCGGTGAAGGCACGGTACTCGAGTTCGGCCTGCGTCGGGCCCAGGGGCCCAACGGCGGCCTTTCGGAGGCGCGGGCCGCGTACATCGGCGGGGTACGCTCGACGAGCAACGTCATGGCCGGCATGCGCTACGGCATCCCGGTCAGGGGAACCCACGCCCACAGCTGGATCATGGCTTTTCCCGACGAACTCACAGCCTTCCGGTGCTACGCGGACTCCTTCCCGGACAGCAGCGTGCTGCTGATAGACACCTACGACACGCTGAAGAGCGGGCTCCCCAACGCGCTGATGGTTGCGCGCGAACTGAAGGAGAAAGGCCACCAGCTGGTCGGCGTCAGGATAGACTCCGGCGACCTCGCCTACCTTTCCCGACAGGTACGGGCCGCCTTCGATGCGGCCGGCCTCCCCGGGGTGAAGATCCTCGCCTCCAACGAACTGGACGAGTACGTCATCGATTCGATTAGGAAGGAAGGGGGGAAGGTCGACATCTACGGCGTCGGCACCAGGCTCGCCACCTGCGCGGGCGAAGGGGGAGGCGCGCTGGGGGGCGTGTACAAGCTGGTCCGGATAGGCGACGAGCCCAAGCTCAAGGTGACCAGCGACGTCTCCAAGGCGACGCTTCCGGACCGCAAGAAGGTGCTGCGGGCCGTGGCGCCCGACGGCTCCTTCATACAGGACATCATCACCCTGCAGGACGAGGAGATCGCGCCGGGGGCGATGGTTTACGATCCTGCCAACCCTCTGCAGCACGTCCGCATCCCGGCTGAGGCGCGCCTGGTCCTGATCAGGGAGCCCGTCATGGAAAGAGGAACCAGGTGCGCCCCCTCCCCCACCCTGGAGAACTCCGCCGATCACGCCAGTAATGAGCTTTCCCGCCTCCCGGAGGGGTGCCTCAGGCTGGTCAACCCGCACATCTACAAGGTCTCGATCAGCGCCGGAATGAACTCGCTCAGGATGAAACTCGTGACCCAGATCCAAAGCAGATACTCCTTGACCTGACCCTGCATCAAAAAGCATCGGAGGCCCGTCATGCACCGCAGAGCGGCACTACTCGTTGTCGATGTGCAAGTCGATTTCTGCCCCGGCGGGGCGCTTGCGGTCCCCAAGGGAGACCTGGTGATACCGGTTTTGAACGGGTATCTCGAACTGTTCAAAAGGCGGGGCTCCCCCATCTTCGCCTCCCGGGACTGGCACCCTCAGGAGAGCAGGCATTTCATCGAAAACGGCGGCATCTGGCCCGCCCATTGCGTTCAGCAGACGCAGGGAGCCCAGTTCCACCCGGGGCTCGTGCTCCCGGAGGAGACCATCGTCATCTCCAAGGGGATCGCCAAGTGGGACGACGGGTACTCCGCCATGCAGGGGGTAACGGAGCATGACACGCCGTTCGTCATGCTGCTGAAGCACATGAGACTGGACCATCTTTACGTGGGGGGGCTCGCAACGGACTACTGCGTCAGGGAGACCGCGCTTGAGGCGCTCAAAGAGGGGTTCAACGTGACGCTTCTGGCCGATGCGGTGCGAGGCGTGGAGCTGCAGGCGGGGAATTCCGACCGCGCCATGGCCGAGATGGTGCACGCAGGGGCGGACATGGCGACGCTGACGTCCATCGGCAGCATGCTGGTCAGCGAGGGGGAGGCGGCTATTGCCAACGATCGACAGTCTCCGCCATAGGAGCCGATCCAGGTTCGAAAATGTACCAACATCATACAAAAATATGCTCCGGGCAAAAATGCAATGTCCCGGGGCATTTTTTTTTGACACAAAAGGCGAAACGCGCTAGATTACAGCACATTAAAAACTGCTTGCGCGGGGAGTCTACGATGATTAAGACGAACAATCTGAAAGTAAAAAGCATCACTCCGATCATTGCACCTACCGATTTGAGGCAGGTCTTTCCATTTTCGACCGAATCCGGCGCGTGCGTAAGCAGAAGTCGCGAAGCGATAATCAAGATACTGAGGGGCGAGGACAAGAGGCTGATGGTCGTGGTCGGCCCCTGCTCCATCCACGATCCCAAGGGGGCGCTCGAGTACGCTGAAAAGCTCGCCGCCCTGTCGAAGGAAGTCTCGGAGGAACTCCTCCTTATCATGCGGGTGTACTTCGAGAAACCGCGCACCACGGTGGGGTGGAAAGGTCTCATCAACGACCCGGACATGGACGGCAGCCACCTGATCTCCAAGGGGCTCGGCATCGCCCGCGGGCTCCTCACCAAGATCACCGAGATGGGACTCCCGGTCGCCACCGAAATGCTCGATCCGATCACGCCGGAGTACCTGGCCGACCTCCTCTCCTGGGGGGCCATCGGGGCGAGGACCACGGAATCCCAGACACACCGCGAGATGGCCAGCGGCCTTTCCTTCCCGATCGGGTTCAAAAACGGCACCGATGGCAACCTGCAGATCGCCATTGACGCGATGAAAGCGGCGCTTCACTCGCACAGCTTCCTCGGCATCAACAGGGACGGCCTCACCTCGATCGTCCAGACCACCGGCAACCCCGACGTGCACATGGTGCTGCGCGGCGGGAGCAAGAAGCCGAACTACTCCCCCGAGGACATCGCCAAGTCCGAGGAAATGCTGAAAAAGGCGGGGCTCAACCCGACCCTGATGGTCGACTGCAGCCACGGCAACTCCGAGAAAAACTTCGCGAAGCAGCCGGAGGTGCTGAACAGCGTCGTGGACCAGATCGTCGCGGGGAACCGGTCCATTTCCGGCGTGATGATCGAGAGCTACCTGAAGGAAGGGAACCAGCCGATGCCGAAGAACCTCTCCGAGCTCGCCTACGGCGTGTCGATCACCGACAGCTGCATCAGCTGGGAAACCACGGAGAAGGCCCTGCGCGAGGCGCATGCAAGGCTCAAGGCCTGCGGCGGGAGAAAGCTCGCCTAGAAGGCAACGTCTCCTGGACGCACCCTCCCACAACATCAGACAAATAAAAGAAGGCCCCGGAGTTCCTGCTCCGGGGCCTTTCTGCATTACCGCTTATTTATCGAGCGCTACTTGGCGGTGACCAGGTAGAGCGGTTTGACGAAGGTCGCATCGGTGGCGGCACGGACCTCTTCGACCACGTCCTGGGGTACCGCGGAATCGAGCGAGAGGATGACCATCGCCTCTCCCTTCTTCTCGCGCCTCCCCAGGTTCATGGAAGCGATGTTGATCTCGTGCTTGCCGAGGATGGTGCCGATCTTGCCGATGATGCCCGGACGGTCGCCGTAGGCCATGAGGAGCATGTGCTCTTCCGGTCTGAAGTCCATCTGGTAGTCGCGCAGCTTCACGATGCGCGGCACCCCTTCGAACAGCGTGCCGGAAACGAGACGCTTCTCGCCCGGACCTTCGATGCTGATGGTGATCATGTTGGAGAACGCCTCAGACTGGGTCGATTTCACCTCTTCCACCACGATCCCCATGTTGTCCGCCACCAGTTGCGCGTTCACCATGTTCACGTCCTGCTCGACGCGGCGGTTCAAGAGGGACGCGAGACCGCAGACGGTGATCGGGGTGCAGTCGTGCTGCGAGATGTTGCCGGTGTAGGTGAAGGTGATCTTGTTCAGGTTGGTGTCGACCAGCTGGATGATGAAATCGGAAAGGACGTTCATCAGGTTCAGGTAAGGGCGCATCTGCCCCATGAGGGATGCGTCGAACCTAGGGATATTGATGGCGTTCTCGATCGGCTGTTCGTCCAGGTAGTGGATGATTTCGCGCGATACGTCGACGGCGACGTTGACCTGCGCCTCGAAGGTGTTGGCCCCCAGGTGCGGCGTGACCACCATCTTCTCGTGTGCGATCAGTTTCTTGAGGATCTCGGAATCCGGCGGTTCCTGGCTCCAGACGTCGAACGCGGCGCCTGCCACCCTCCCCGACTCGAGCGCTTCCAGCGTCGCCTCCTCGTTGTAGATCCCGCCGCGGGCGGCATTGATCAGGATGACCCCGTCCTTCATGGCGGCGAATTCCTTCTTGCCGATCATGTTGTGGGTCTCGCCGGTAAGCGGGGTGTGAACGGTGATGATGTCGCAGACGCGGATCAACTCGTCCAGAGACACGAGCTTGACGCCGAGGTCGTGCGCCCTTTTTTCAGCGATGTACGGGTCGCAGGCGAGCACCTCGCACTCGAAAGCCTTCAGGCGGGTAGCCACCCTGCCGCCGACCTTACCGAGACCGATGACCCCGGCAGTCCTACCTTTAAGTTCATACCCGGTGAAGGGAGCGCGTTTCCATGCGCCGCTTTTCAGGGAGTCGTTAGCTTTGGTGACGTTACGGCAGAAGGAGAGCAGCAGCGCCATGGCGTGCTCGGCCGCGCTGTTCGTGTTGCCGAAAGGTGCGTTCACCACGATGACACCCTTGGCGCTGGCGTAGTCGACGTCCACGTTGTCCACGCCGACGCCGGCGCGTGCGACCATCTTCAGGTTCTTGGCAGCATCAAGCAGGGGCTTGTCCACGGTGGTGCCGCTTCTGGTGATGATAACGTCGTAATCTCCAATGACAGAGTAGAGCTCTTCCTTCTTCAGTCCCAGCTTGATGTCCAGTTGCACGCGCGGGTCCGCCTGCAAAAGCGCCAGTCCTTCCTGAGCCACTTCATCGGTTACGATAATCTTCATTGCCACTCCTTTTGGTATTTGTTCGTAGAGAAACAGGGGACTGCCACTGCTTGTTCTACGTCCTGCGATTAATCAAGTTCTACGTTCTACGTCTCACATACGTTCAATGTTCAGTGTTCAATGTTCAGTGTTCTGTATCAACTTCTATGCATGCTCGTGCCCAGCTCAATGCGCCTGGTCCAACTCCCCCTCGCCCTCCGGGAGAGGGCCGGGGTGAGGGAGATTTCAATGGTGGCAGCCCCTCAGTGCCGGCACCGCCCTCACCCGCCCTTCGGGCACCCTCTCCCGGTGGGCGAGGGTTTGTGGGGGTTCCTTATGCCGGCTTACTGCATCTCGTCCAACTCCCCCTCCCCCTCCGGGAGAGGGCCGGGGTGAGGGAAGGAGGGCGAGGGTTTGTGGGACGGATGCGGTGTCGTTAAAAAGGCCTCTTCGCCTCTTGAATGAAGCGCCTTACCTTCTCCGGGTCCTTGCGACCCGGCGCCGACTCGACCCCGCTGGAGACGTCCACTCCATACGGCGCGACCTTGGCTACGGCCGAGGCGACGTTATCGGGATTCAACCCTCCGGCCAGCATGATGGCGCCGCGCTCTTTTGCCGCCACCGCGCAGTCCCAGTCGAAGCGCTCGCCTGTCCCGCCATACGAGTGCGGCGAGTAGGCGTCCAACAGGTACGCCGCAACCTTGTAATCGGTCATCGCGGCCAGGCTCTCCATGCCGCGCACCCGGAAGGCCTTCATGACCCGCCGACGCACCAGCCGGCAGTAAGCAGGGCTCTCCTCGCCGTGCAGCTGGACGATGTCCAGCCCGCAGGTGTCGGCGGTGCGGTTCACGAAGTCAAGCTCGGCATTGACAAAGAGTCCGACCACCTGCACAAGCGGCGGGAGCTGCTCGATGATGCGTGCTGCGGCGTCAGGACCGACGCAGCGGGGCGATTTCTCGAAGAAAACGAAACCGAGTGCGTCGGCACCCGCATCGACGGCCATCAGGGCATCGTCAAGCGATGTTATGCCACATATCTTCACCTTTGTCATCGGCGTATACCCTTAATCAGACTAAGATTAAGGTGAAGATTAAGGCTCGCATACGCTTGCTTAATCTTTATCTTAATCTTTATCTTCCGTCCCTGAGTTACAAGGTGACCTTCGGCAGCCTCTCCAGCGACTGCCGGATCTTCTCCTCGGGGTATTCGAAGTCCTCGAGCGAGCCGGAGAGGTACGCGTCGTAGGCGGCCATGTCGAGCTGCCCGTGGCCGGAGAGCCCGAACAGGATGGTTTTCTCCTTCCCTTCCTCCTTGGCGAGCACCGCCTCGTCGATGGCGGCTCGGACCGCGTGCGACGATTCGGGCGCAGGGACGATACCTTCGCTCCTGGCAAAGAGCAGCGCCCCCTCGAAGCAGGCATTCTGCTTGTACGACTTCGCCTCGATCTGCCCCTGGTGGTACAGCTGCGAGATGAGTGCCGACTCGCCGTGGTAGCGCAGGCCGCCGGCATGGATCCCCGGCGGCATGAAGTCATGCCCCAGCGTGTACATCATGGTGATGGGTGCGAGCTTCGCGGTATCGCCGTAGTCGAAGGCGTAGACTCCCTTGGTGAGGGTCGGGCAGGAAGCGGGCTCGACCGCCAGGCAGCGCACCGGCTTCCCGTTGGCGCGGTCGGCGATGAACGGGAAGCTGAGCCCTGCGAAGTTGGAGCCGCCGCCGCAGCAGGCGATAACGACGTCCGGGTAATCGCCGGCAAGCGCCATCTGCTCTTTCGCCTCAAGACCGATCACGGTCTGATGCAGGCAGACGTGGTTCAGCACGCTCCCGAGCGCGTAGTTGGTGTCGGCATGGGTCGCGGCGTCCTCGACCGCCTCCGAGATGGCGATCCCGAGGCTCCCGAGGTTGTCGGGGTCGTGGGCCAGGATGGTGCGCCCTGCGTTGGTGAACTCGGAGGGAGACGGGATCACCGTGGCGCCCCAAAGCTGCATCATGCTCTTGCGGTACGGCTTCTGCGTGCAGGAGACCTTCACCATGTAGATGGTGCACTCAAGGCCGAACATGGAGCAGGCCAGCGCCAGCGAACTCCCCCACTGCCCGGCGCCGGTCTCGGTCGCCAGCCTGCGAATGCCTGCCTGCTTGTTGTAGTAGGCCTGCGGGATGGCGCTGTTCGGCTTGTGGGAACCGGCCGGAGAGACCCCCTCGTATTTGTAGTAGATCTTGGCCGGTGTCTGCAGCGCCTGCTCCAGCCTCCTGGCGCGGAACAGCGGCGACGGCCTCCAGAGCCTGTAGATGTCGCGCACCTCGTCCGGGATGTCGATCCAGCGCTGGGTCGACATCTCCTGCTCGATCAGCGACATAGGGAAGATGGCGGTCATGTCTTCCGGGGTGACCGGCTTCAGGGTCTGCGGGTTGATGACCGGATATAGCGGCCCCGGCATGTCGGGGATGATGTTGTACCACTGCTTGGGGATGCGTGTTTCATCAAGCAAAAACTTCGTAGTCATAGCAACTCCTTTCTCACAGAGACAATATGAATAACATCAAGCCTACCCCAGCAGTTCGCGCAGCTTCGCGCCGAAGTCCTCCTCGCGCATCAGCGACTCGCCTATCAGGAACGCGTGCAGCCCCTTGTCCATCAACCGTACGATCTCCTCGCGCCGGTTGATCCCGCTCTCGGCGACAACGATGCGGCCCGGCGGAATCAAGGCGGCGAGCCTCTCGGAGTTTTTTATATCGACCTGGAAGGTGCGCAGGTCGCGGTTGTTGATGCCGATCAGGCTGCAATCGGTCTGCAGCGCCACCTCCAGCTCCCGCTCGTCGTGCACCTCGAGCAGGACGTCCATGGAGAGTTCCTGGGCGAGCGCGGCGAAGTCCCGCAACTGGTGCAGATCGAGCATGGCGGCGATGAGGAGGATCGCATCGGCACCGGCGGCGCGCGCCTGGTAGATCTGGTAGGGGTCGAAGATGAAGTCCTTGCGCAAAAGCGGCAGGCTCACCTGCTCCCGGATCAGCGCCAGGAAGCTCAGGTGCCCCATGAAGAAGTGCTCGTCCGTGAGGACCGATAGGCAGGTGGCGCCGTTCTCCTGGTAGACCTGGGCGATCTGCAGCGGATCGAAGTCGGGGCGGATCAGCCCCTTCGACGGCGATCCCTTCTTCACCTCGGCGATTATGGGGGTCCATCCTGAGCTGAGGGAGTTCAGCAGCGCAGCCTGGAACCCGCGCGGGTGGTCCTCAAGCTCGGCGAGGCGGTCCATGATCTCCACGAGAGGCACGGCGGACTTCATGGCGTCCACTTCGCCGCTCTTGTAATCGACAATCTTCTTCAACACATCAGGCAGCTGCGACATGAAAGGGGACCCCTTGGAGGCGTAATACGAACTCGACCTGAACCTATCTCAAACTGCTTTATCTTTATCTTTATCTTTATCTTTATCTTTATCTTTATCTTTATCTTTATCTTTATCTTAATCGGCTTCTTCGTTCGTCAGCGTGACCAGCCTTTCGAGCTGCTTGGCCGCGCGCCCGGAGTCGATGGTGTCGGCGGCGAGCCGTATCCCATCCTCGACGTCGGCAGCCTTTCCGGAGGCCACGAGCGCATAGGCGGCGTTCAGCAGCACGATCCTTCTCTTGGCACTCTCCTTACCGGCCAGGATGTCCCTGACGATGGCCGCGTTGTTCTGGGCATCCCCGCCATGCAGCTCGGTGAGCGGCGCCCGCTCCAGTCCGAACTGCTCCGGGGTTACCCTGCTCAGCTTGACACCTTCCGCAGAGATCTCGGCGATGGTGCTTTCGCCGGTAAGGGTGATCTCGTCCATGCCGTCGCACCCGTGCACGACGAACCCCCTGCGGCAGCCGAGCTTTTTCAGAACCAGGGCGAGCTTCTCGACCAGGTCCTCGCGGTAGACGCCGAGCACCTGGCAGTCCGCGCCAGCGGGGTTGGTCAGGGGGCCGAGGATGTTGAAGATGGTGCGTATGCCGATCTCGCGCCTGGGGCCGATGGCGTGCTTCATTGCGCCGTGCAGGGCCGGTGCGAAGAGAAAGCCGATGCCGATCTCGGAGATGCTCCGCTCGACCGTTTCCGGCGTTACGTCCAGGTTCACTCCGAGCGCCTCTAGAACGTCGGCGGAGCCGCAGGAAGAGGAAACGGCACGGTTGCCGTGCTTGGCGACCTTGACGCCGCAGGCGGAGACGACGAAGGCGACCGTGGTGGAGATGTTGAAGCTGTTGGTGCCGCTGCCGCCGGTGCCGCAGGTATCGAGGATCGTCTCGCGGTCGAGGTTGATCTCGTCGCGGTCAATACCGAGGACGCTCTTGCCGACCCGGATCGGCAGCGCCCGGTCCCTCATGACGCGAGCGGCGCCGGTGATCTCGTCGACGGTCTCGCCCTTCATCCTGAGGGCCGTGATGAACGACGCGATCTGGGCCGGTGTTGCTGCGCCGGACATGATCTGGTCCATCACCTCGATCATCTCGGCTTCGGTAAGATCTTCCCTCTCAACGACACGCGCGATTGCCTTCCGGATCATATCCGCTCCTTTTCGAATGACGCTTGCTACCTGGACATCTTCAGGAAATTGTTGAGCAGCTCCATGCCGCCCTCGGTGAGGATCGATTCGGGGTGGAACTGTACCCCCCAGATCGGGAGCGTGCGGTGCCGCAGCCCCATGATCTCCCCCTCGGCAACCCACGCGGTCACCTCGAGTTCCGCCGGAAACGATTCCCTCTCCACGATCAGCGAGTGGTAACGGGTCGCGGCGAAAGGATTCGGGAGTCCCTCGAAGAGCCCCTGCCCGTCGTGGTGGATGGGAGAGGTCTTGCCGTGCATCAGGGTGGCGCTCTTGACGATCTTGCCGCCGAAGGCGTGCCCTATGGACTGGTGCCCGAGGCAGACACCGAGGATCGGGATGCGGCCGGCGAAGTGGCGCACCACCTCGACCGATATCCCGGCCTCCTCGGGCGAACAAGGTCCCGGAGAGATGACGATGCGGTCGGGCGCCAGGGCCTCGATCTCGTCAAGGGTGATCTTGTCGTTGCGGAATACCTTTACATCCTCGCCAAGCTCGCCCAGGTACTGGACGATGTTGTAGGTAAAGGAGTCGTAATTATCGATCATCAGGAGCATAAGCGGTAACCTGCTGGAAATGAGTTATTTATCAAAGAAAGTGTCGGAGGGAAGCGGGCCGGCGCCAGATCCCTACCGTTTTGGGTGTCTAACTGGAATCGGAAAAATATAAAGGTTTTGGCGAAGAAACTCAAGATAATCCGACACAAATCGACAAAAGAGGCGTACCGGGGAGACCGTTAAACGGTGTGAAGCGGCCTTTCCCCCAGTAGCAAACGCGGAAATCCACCCTCTACCACGGCCTCCTGTTCCAGGCAAGCCAATAAAAACCGAGGTCGCGCAAAAGGCTGCTGAAGGAATCGAAATCGACCGGTTTGGTCAGGTAACTGTTGGCGTGATGGTGGTAGGCCGTGGCCAGGTCCCTCTCGGCAGCCGAGGTGGTGAGGATGACCACCGGGATGGATTTCAGCGAGTCGGACCCCTTCACATCCTTCAGCACCTCTATCCCGTCCACCTTGGGAAGGCGCAGGTCGAGCAGCACGAGATGCGGGCGCGGGTACCGGCTTTTGTCGGCGTACACCCCCCTGTTGTGGAGGAAATCCAGCGCAGCCTCGCCATCCTCGACGTGGAACACCTTGTTGGCGAGCCTGCCGTCGTTGAGGTTGCGCATCGCCAGCTCGGCATGGTCCGGGTTGTCCTCGACCAGCAGGATGCATAACGGCTCCCCGTTCATCATCACCCCTCCTTTCAAGTCGCTGTGGCCTGGTTTTCTTGTCTCATCCTGACGGTGAAATAGAAGGTGCAGCCGTGGCCGGTTCCCTCCGATTCGACCCAGATCCTGCCGCCGTGGTACTCGATGATGCGGCGTACCAGGGCAAGGCCGATCCCGGTCCCTTCGCTGCGTGCATCGAGCTTGTTGAAAAGTCCGAAAACGGTCTCGCGGTACTGCGGCGCGATGCCGACGCCGTTGTCGCGCACGAAAAAAACCGGCTCCTCATGGTCCCCGAGCAGGCCTATCTCCACGCGCGGATGGGGCCGGTCACCCATGTACTTGACGGCGTTTTCCACCAGGTTCTGCAGCACCTCCGACAGCCGGGGGGCGTCGCCCCACACGTTGGGGAGCCCCTGGTGCAGCACGATCTCCACCCCTCTCTGCTCAAGGGGGCCGGTAAGCTGCCCCAGCACGTCCCGCGCCACGAGGTTCATGTCGACCAGGGTCGGCGCGTTCATTAGCCGCCCGATCCTGGACAACTCCAGAAGGTCGTTCAGGAGTGCCGACATCTTGTCCGCGGCCCCCATGATCCTCCCCACGTCCTGGTCCAGCCGTTCGTACCGGCCTGACTCGACGTCCTTCAAAACGGCCCCGGCAAACCCCTTGATGGTGATCAGCGGGCTCTTTAGATCGTGGGAGACCGTGTAGGTGAAGCGCTCCAGCTCGGCGTTTTTCGCCTCCAGTTCGATCTCCCGCTCCTGGCGCTCGCGCGCCTCGTTCGCCAGCAGTCCCGCCTGTTCCTTAAGCGCCGCCTCGGTGAGCGTTCGGTCCGTTATGTCACGGTTGCTGGCGCGGACGCCATTATGTTCCCCGTTAGCCGAGTAGATCACCCGGCAGATGTGGGAGATCCACCGCACCTCCCCGTCCCGCCGCACGATTCGAAAATCCAAAGGCTCCGGATTCCCCCCCTGCGAGGCGTGAACGTGCGACCGGTACCTTTCCAGGTCGTCGGGGTGGATGATCCGCTCCATCACGCCCGGGTCCCGGTAGAACTCCTCGTGGCTGTAATCGCAGATTTTCTGGCACGACGGGGAGACGTAACGGAAGCTCAGGTCAGGCGCCTGCCAGAACTCCCAGTCGTTCGTGTAGTCAGCCACGGTACGGTAGCGCTCCTCGCTCCTCTCCAAAACGGCGGCGTTGTTGGAGAGGGCCCTGGCGCCGACGCAGATCATCGCCACTCCCAGAAGCCATAACAGCCCGTGCGTGGCGACCCCCGTACTGATCGCTTCTGCCGTGAAGCCGGCGTTCGCCCGCAGCGGCACCGACACGCTCACGCCGCCTCTCACGTCGCCGACCCGGTACCCCTGCGCGGCGTGGCAGTTGAGGCACCCCTGCTCGGTGATGAAGGGACGCATCAGGCGCAGGTACCTTTCTCCATGCATCACCTGCACCTCGCTCACCTCCTTCACGCCGCGCTCGAACTTGCGCAACGCCTCTGCCTCCCACGGGTCCGGGGTGTTTTCCGGGCGAACCGGTCTGAGACTGGTGAGGTGGCCGCGCACCAGGTTTTTCTGCTCCTCGGCCATCTCGAAGACCTGGCGGATGATGTAGGCGGGGTTAAGCAGGGTCAGCTCTTTTCCGGAGACGGTGGTGATGTCGCGCTCCGGGATGTGGGACAGGTAGGGGTTCGGGGGAGTCGCCTCGGTCATCGAGACGTAGACCCCTCCGTGCTTCGTGGCCCAGCGGCGGTACAGCATATCCTTCTCATAGGTCGCCCGCGCTTCGGCCAACGCGACCTCGACGACGGCATCTTTCTCGTGATGGTAAAGCCCCGCGAAGGAAGCAACGATGGCTACAGTCCAGAAAGCGCAGAGGAAAAGCGCGAATCGGTGGATGCGACCGAGTTGGGTGATCATCCCTTTCTCTCCTTACGCCTTGTGCCGGCTAAGGCCGGTCCAGCATCTCCCTCACCTTGCGCAGCAGGTCCACGGGCTTCACCGGCTTCATGATCAGCTCCGCGCTCTCGTCGAGCGGACTTCTGCTGCGGATGATGTCGGCGGTATAGCCGCTGGTGAAGAGTATCCGCGCGTTCGGCTGAATGGCGCGGATCCGCTCGGAGGCCTCCTTGCCGTTCATCACCGGCATGATGATGTCCATGACAACCAGCCCTACCTGGTCTCTCTCGAACTTGCGCACGGCATCCACTCCGTTCACCGCGGGAATCACCGTGTAACCATACCTGGCAAGGATGGAGGAAACCAGATCCAGAACGTGCGGGTCGTCCTCGGCCAGGAGGATCGTTTCTTCCCCGCCCTGCACGGGATCGTCGGCGACTGAATCAGGCGAATCGGCCTGGCCCGGTTCCATGACCGGGAGATAGATGCGGAAGGTGGTCCCGACATCGGGTTCGCTGTAGACGTTCACGAACCCCTTGTGCTGGCTCACGATCCCGTACACGATGGCGAGCCCCAGGCCGGTCCCCTTCCCTACCCTCTTGGTGGTGAAGAAGGGATCGAAGATCCTGCTCATGGTCTCCTCATCCATTCCCTGACCGGTGTCCGAGACGGTGATGAGCGCGTACTTTCCAGGAGCCCCGAAGCCGTGCGCATTGGCGAAGGCGGCGTCTATGTCGTGCCGCTCGGTCTGTACGAATAGCTTTCCCCCCGTGGGCATGGCGTCGCGTGCGTTGGTGGCGAGGTTCATCAACACCTGCTCGATCTGTCCGGAATCAACAATACCCCTGAGCGGATGATCGGTAAGGGAGGTGGACAGGTTGACATCCTCGCCTATGATCCTGTGCAGGAATTTCTCGACCCCGCGCACGATGTCGTTGAGGTTTGCCGGGGCGGCCTTTACCTTCCCCTTGCGGCTGAAGGCAAGCAGGCTGCGGGTCAGGCCGGCGGCACGCTCCGATGCGGCGGAGATCTGCAGCACCTTGTCCCGTACCGGGTCCCCCTCCTGCAGGTCGAGCTTCAGCATCTCGCAATAGCCGCTTATGACGGTCAGGATGTTGTTGAAGTCGTGGGCGACACCGCCAGCCAGAAGCCCCACCGCCTCGAGTTTCTGCGAATGACGCAGCTGCTCCTCGAGCTTGCGCCGATCCGTGATGTCGATGGCGATGGCCAGCAGGCGCTGAAAACCGTCGACCGAGATGGTTTGGATGTAGAACTCGCTCTTGATCGCCACCCCCAGCTTTGAGCAGAGCGTCAGCTCGAGCCCCGAAACGTGCCCTTCCCGCTCCATGGCCTCGGAGAGCAACGCGCGATCCTCGCTGCTGATCCAGCCGATCTCAATGGTGGTTTTCCCGATCACCTCTTCCCTGCTCCAGCCGGAGAGCTCAATAAACTTCTTGTTCGCGTCCTGGATGGTGCCGTCATCCAGGGAGGTGATGGTCATCATCATGGGCGCGTTTTCGAACGCCTTTGAGAACTTCTCCTCGCTCAGCCTGAGAGTCTCCTGGGCCTGCTTCCGCTCGGCGATTTCTTTTTTCAGCAGCAAGGTCTGTTCCTGGAGGGCTTCCTGCATCAGCTGCCGCTCGGCAACCTCGTGCTCCAGACGGTGCGTCTGCAGGCGCAGCGCCGCCTCGGCCCGCTTGTGTTCGACCGTCAGGTCCCATTCACGCAGGGCGCGCTCGATGATCCTCGGCATCGACTCGAAGACTTCCGGCATCTTCACCACGTAATCGAGCGCTCCCGACTTCATCGCCTCGACCGCCACCTGCTCGCTGCCGTGCGACGTCATCATGACTACCGGCGCGACGTCGGCCGACCTGGCCACCAGGTCGCCTCCCTTACCGTCAGGGAGGAGGTAATCGGTCAGAACGATGTCGAAGCTCCCGCGGCTGATGGCCTCCATCGCCTCGTGCAGGCTGCTCGCCACGGTCAGTTCGTACTGCTCGGAAAAATTGCCGAAGCCGCGGCGTATCAGCTCGGCATGCGAGTCATCGTCTTCGACAACGAGGATCTTTTTGACTGCAGACAAAGTACTCATAACGAAGCTCCCGATCTTTCAGGCTCAATACCAGAATTGGTGTTGCCATCCGCAGTTTAAAAAGGCAACGTCCAGCTTTGAAAAGATATCTGCGCCGCTTGGCTGTATGGAGAACTTGAGGAAGAGCAAGGAGGTCAACCAGTGTTGGTGCCCCCTGCCCATGGACTGTCAAAGAGTGCAGGCTGTCACAGACCCACTCAAGTAATAACAAGTGAAGGAAGAGTCCGCATAGATTCCTCTTCGGAGAGTGATGCAAGGATATTTAGAATTAAATGTGACGCATAGAGCAGCATGTCAGATTGCGGACACAGAGACAAAAAAAGGCGGGCTGCCGTGGTACGGCCTGCCCGCCTGTGTGATTCCATGTGGGTCTGAAGGTCAGTCGAGTCCCTTTTCAGCGATCTCGATCGCCCTGACGACAGCCCTGGCCTTATTCTCCGTCTCGACATATTCGGCCGCGGGATCGGAATCGGCGACGATACCCGCCCCGGCCTGCAGGTGCACCTTGCCGTCCTTGACGACGAGCGTCCTGATGGCGATGGCCATATCCATGTTCCCGGAGAACGAGAAGTACCCGACCGCCCCGCCGTACACCTCGCGGCGCACGCCTTCCAGCTCGTCGATGATCTCCATCGCACGCACCTTGGGCGCCCCGGAAAGCGTTCCCGCCGGGAAGGTCGCCCGCACCACGTCGAAGGCGTCCTGCCCTTCGGAGAGCGTTCCCTGCACGTTGGAGACGATGTGCATGACGTGGGAGTAGCGCTCGATGACCATGAGTTCGGTGACCCTGACGCTGCCGGTCTTGCAGACGCGCCCGAGATCGTTTCTCCCCAGGTCGACCAGCATGACGTGTTCGGCGCACTCCTTGGGGTCGGCGAGAAGATCCTTGGCGAGTTCTTCGTCGGCGGCCGCAGTCGCGCCGCGCGGACGGGTGCCGGCGATGGGGCGCAGCTCCACCATGTCCCCCTCCTTGCGCACCATCACCTCCGGCGACGCGCCCACCACGAGCGTCTCGTCCAGGCGCAGGAAGAACATGTAGGGGGACGGGTTGAGGGTGCGGAGCACACGGTAGATGTCGAACGGGTCGACGGTGAGCGCCCCGGAGAAGCGCTGCGACAGGACCACCTGGATGATGTCCCCGTTTCTGACGTATTCCTTGGCGCGGGTGACCCAGTGCTCGAACTCCTCGCGTTTCACGTTCGAGGTGAACTCCATCTTCCCTTTTGCGGAAGTTCTCGGTGTGAGGGGAAGCGGAGTCTTCAGGCGCGCGATGAGCCCCTCGATCTTGGCGACGGCGTCGGCGTAGGCCGCCTCGGGGGTGGTGCTGCCGTCGAGGTGCGCGTTGGAGACCACCTTGATCTTCTGGCTCAGGCTGTCGAAGATCAGGATGGTGTCGGTGATGATGAAGTAGGCGTCGTAGGCGTTGATGTCGCTCGGGTTCTTGTCCGGGAGCGTCTCGAAGTGGCGCACCGCGTCGTAACCCAGGTATCCGACGGCGCCGCCGAAAAAGCGCGGTATGCCGGGAACCTCCACAGGCTGGTAGCGGGCCATGTAGTCGCGGATGTAGTTCAAGGGGTCGGACACCTCGACGCGCCGCACCTCGCCCCCCTCGACGATCTCGATCCAATTGTCCTTGCCGCGTATCACCACCGCCGGCGAGGAGCCGAGGAAGGTGTAGCGTCCCCACTTTTCGCCCCCCTCGATACTCTCCAGCAGGAAGCCGTAGCGGCCGTCGTCGATCTTCTTGAAGGCGCTCACGGGGGTGTCGAGGTCCGCCAGGATTTCCCTGTAGACAGGGATGAGGTTGCCTTGGGCGGAAAGGGATTGGAATGTCTCGTAGTCGGGGTGGTACATGGGGCTCCTTGGTTGCCAAGGTATTGGCAGAGGGGGGCTATTCCCTTGCCGGGCAAGAAGTTTAGCCTGACTTTATTAACATAATGGCGAGTAAGGTGTCAAACATAACCCCCAAAACCAGAAGCAGAGAACCTGAAACCGTTGGCCACGGAGAAAATCTGAGAAGTTCTGAGACAAGCAGTACCACAATCTTTTTGGGTTTACATGTCTGTGATTTCCTCAGATTCTCTCGGTAGCAAATGGTTTGGTTTAACCTCAAGTTTTAGCCTTTCTCGGATTTCCTCAGATTTTCTCCGTGGCCAATGGTTTTCGTTTTTGGTTTTCGCTTTTCCCCCTTGAAATCCGCGCCGGTCGTTATTATGTTCCTGCGAGCAGATTAAAAAGCGCCTAAAGGAGACCACGACAACATGGCCAAAACCGTCAAGAAGTTCGAGACCGAGGTCCAGCAGCTCCTGGACCTGGTAATCCACTCCCTCTACTCCAACAAGGAAATCTTCCTCCGGGAGCTGATCTCTAACGCATCTGACGCCATAGACAAGATAAAGTTCGAGTCCCACTCCAACATGGAACTGCTGGAAGGAAACGCGGACTGGAAGATCAAGCTCCACGCCGACAAGCAAGCCGGCACCCTCACCATCACCGACAACGGCATCGGCATGAGCATCGACGAGGTGGCGGACAACATCGGCACCATCGCCAAGTCGGGGACCAAGAGCTTCGTGGCCGCTTTGAAGGAACAAAACCTCGCGGACAACCCGGAACTGATCGGCCAGTTCGGCGTCGGCTTCTACGCCTCCTTCATGGTGGCGGACAAGGTGGTGCTCACCACCCGCAAGGCGGGCGACAAGCAGTTCGGCTGCCGCTGGGAATCGACCGGGGACGGCAGCTACACCATCGAGGAGTGCGAAAAGGAAACCCGCGGCACCGAGATCGTGCTGCACCTGAAAGAGGAGATGACGGAGTTCCTGGATGAGTGGAAGATCCGCTCCATCGTCAAGAAGTACTCCGATTACGTGCAGTACCCGATCGTCATGGACATCACCCGCTCGGAGCCGGTGAAGGACCAGGACGGCAAGGTCATCGAGGGGGGCGGCAACATCGACACCACCACAGAGGAGACCCTCAACTCGATGAAGGCCATCTGGACCAGGTCCAAGAGCGAGATCACCGAGGAGGAGTACGAGGAGTTCTACAAGCACATCTCCCACGACTACGACAAACCGCTCAGCACCATCCACTACTCCGCCGAGGGGGTCAGCGAATTCAAGGCCATCGTCTACATCCCGTCGCACAAGCCTTTCGACCTCTTCCTCAGGGACCATAAGAAGGGCGTCCACCTCTACGTGAAGCGGGTGTACATCACCGACAACTGCGAGGCGCTCCTCCCCGACTACCTCCGCTTCATCAAGGGGGTGGTGGACTCTTCCGACCTGCCGCTCAACGTATCCCGCGAGATCCTGCAGGAAGACGTGCAGATCAAGAGGATCCAGAAGAGCCTGGTCGGCAAGATCCTCTCCACCCTGGCCGAGATGAAGGAGAAGAACTTCGACGATTACCTGAAGTTCTATGCGGAATTCGGCCCGGTGCTGAAGGAAGGGATCCACTTCGACTACGCCAACAAGGAGAAGATCCAGGACCTCCTCCTCTTCGAAAGCTCCAAGACCGAGAACGGGAAGTTCGTCGGGCTGAAGGAGTACGTCGAGCGCATGCCCGAGGGGCAGAAGGAAATCTACTACATCACCGGCATGTCCCGCGCCGCCGTCGAGAACTCGCCGTACATGGAGGTGTTCCGCAAGAAGGAGTTCGAAGTGCTCTACATGACCGACCCGGTCGACGAGTGGGTGGTGCAGGCGATCCACGACTACCAGGACAAGCCGCTGAAGGCGATCGACAGGGGCGACCTGGAACTCGACACCGAGGAGGAAAAGAAGGAGAAGGAAGCGAAGAAGGAGGAGGCCAAGAAGGAGTACGGCGGCCTCATGACCTTCATCCAGGAGACCCTCAAGGAGCAGGTGAAGGAAGTGCGGCTATCGTCGCGTCTCACCGACAGCGCCTGCTGCCTGGTGGCGGACGAAACGGGGCTGAACGCCAACATGGAGAAGATCCTCAAGTCCATGAACCAGGAAGTCCCCGAGTCCAAGCGCATCCTCGAGCTGAACCCCGATCACCAGATCATGCAGGTGATGACCGCCATGTACGAGAAGAACCAGGGCGACCCGAAGCTCAAGGACTACAGCGAACTCCTCTACGACCAGGCCCTCCTGACCGAAGGCTCCCCCATCAAGGATCCCCTCCGCTTCACCAAGCTCGTAGCCGAGCTGATGGTCGTCGGCGGGAAGTAGCCGCAGAGCTTAAAGATGAAACATGAAAAGCCGGGAGGATGTTTGTCCTCCCGGCTTTTTTAGTACAAAAGTGCCGCCGCCGGAGCAACAACAGGTGCACTCAGACCTGGACCGGGCACCCCCCCGCCCGCTCAGATCAAGTTCGGCAGTAGACCAGGATATGAGGCAAGGACAGTGTTTAGCGGACGAGGATTATCGAGGGAACGGCATCGAGCTTTTCAGCAGTTGAAGCAAACTTCCGGTCAAATGTCGCAAAACCGGCATGTTCACTACTGCCTGAGAGATGGAGGGCATCGGCGAAGTCCATTCCTTTCGAGTACCAGTTGAGTGCTTGTGCGACATTGCCGGCATCTTCAGTTTCAATGGCGGACAGACCTAGAACATGGAGAAGCCGCTCGTGCACTATTTCACGGGGGAGATTATAACCGGCAGGCGACGATAACACCCAGACCACTTCCAGAAGAACGGTTTTCACAACAAAGCACCGATTACCGGCCAGATACCTGGTCGCCAGAACCGTCTGGTCATGATCGTCTTTAACCAGATAACGCACAAGTACGTTCGTATCGACGGCTATCATCGGTGTTTCGCTGCTTCGACCAGGACAGCCCGTTCCATTTCCTCCAAAGAAAGCGGCTTTCCCTGATAAATTGACGGAGTGTCGGGAGACTCCAGCTCCGTTGAGGGAAAAACTCTGGCCGGCTTGATAACCAGGTCCTCTCCCCGATCGATAATGATGAATTCTGTGCCGGTTTCCCAGTGGTGCCGGTCACGGATAGCTTTGGGAAGAATGAATTGACCTTTACTTGATAATTTTACGGTGTCCATGAGTCGGTCTCCCGGTAAGAATGATGTAAGACTTTATCGCATGTCCCCGCAAAATACAACTTTTCACGACACTCAGAAAGAAAAGGAGCCACACAAATAGCTAGGCGAGATAACAGGTCGCACCCACGTTGCCGTATTATTGGTACGGGTTCCCCTCTACCCCTTTTTTTTAACAGCATCGAATTTCCCTCCATGTAACATACTTGACCGTACTGCGTCACTGGCGTATAGTCTCAGCATGGTCATAATCGAAACTCCGGTATTTACCAAGCAGTTATCATCTGCCCTATCCGACGAGGAATACCGTCTATTTCAGGCAACACTTTTGGATCGACCGGATGCTGGAAAGATCATTCCCGGTGGCGGCGGCTTGCGGAAAATACGATGGGCCTCAAAAGGGGTAAAAGTGGCGGCGTCCGGGTGATCTACTACTGGTTCACATCTCCAGGGACAATTTTGCTCCTGTTTATGTATCCGAAAAACGTACAGGACAATTTGACCCAAGAGCAACTCAAACTGCTCAAGAAGATCGTTGAGGAGGAATACCATGAAAGATGAAGTTTTCCAGGAATTACTTGAAAGTGTAAAACAGGGGGCGGCGATCATGAAAGGTGAAGCACAACCTTCCCGCTCGTTTGAATTCCCCGAGACCGAGGTGCGCGCCCTGCGCGAGCGGTTTGGCCTTTCACAGGATAAATTTGCCAACCTTGTGGGAATCAGCGTTGGGACGTTGCGGAACTGGGAACAGGGCCGCCGCAAACCGGAAGGCCCGGCAAGAGTGCTGTTAAGAATTGCTTCGTTGCATCCGGAGGCATTGCTCGACATAGGAAGGGAACAAAAAGTTGCCTAACAATCGGGTACACCTGAAGATCCTCAAGTCCATGAACCAGGAAGTTCCCAGTCCAAGCGCAGCTTCAAAATGAAACATTAAAAGCCGGGGGGGATGCGTACCCTCCCGGCTTTTACAGTACAGATCCCCCTCCCCTCTTCGCTCCAGCTAACACGTTCAGCAAGCCTGCCGTCAGTGCACAGGTTTTTTTCAGTACCTGTCGAGATGCTGACTGGTCAGGCGCCGATTATTGCCGGATCAACAGGAGCAACTCCATCTTCTCGCCTGCACCGAGGTGGATCGGGAAGCACAAGGCGGTATGCCCGGCCGGCACCACGATGCCGGCAGGGGGAGGATGGATTGTTACCGGAGGGGTGATGCCGATGGCTGCGCCCATCTGTGATGCCTTGGCGACGATGTTGCCGCAGACCACATTGACGAACTCCATGACGGTGTCTTCCAGGACCTCTGCCGGTTCGCCCTCCACGGACCCCGCACCGAGGATTGCCCTGGCCACCATCTTTTGCGCCCCCGCCGATACTGACAGGATGTAGCGCGCCTCGACATCGCCATTGAAATCCATGGCGGCCATCATGAAGTTGGTTTCCAGGGTGGTGACAGGGTGACATTTGCCGGGCCTGAACTGGAGATCCAGCACGCGGGTGACCATCTTGTAGGTCAGGTCGGCAGCCATTTCCCATGTTTCGCTGTTGCCAATCCCGGCAGGAAGTTCGATCCTTTCGGAGACATAGGGGGCCTGGTCGAGCTTGAATTCACCCAGGTGCCGCTGCAACTGTTCACCGGTCAGGGAACCGACCAGCACCAGCGCCTCACCGATGTAGAGGTGGGTCTCCTTCTGACGGGCGATTACCTCCCGGAGCTGATCGGCTGTCAGGACGCCGACTTCAACCAGCAGGTCCCCAAGCTTCATGTCTTTGGAAAACTGTGCCTGGTGGGCGCGGTCGACATCCGCCTGGGTGAGGTAGCCCATGGATATCGCCATTTCGCCGAGCTTCAGGTTTTTCCGTTCCTGCAGATCGATTGCTGCGAGAATGGCATCCCGGGAAACGAGCCCTTTTTCCACCAGAAACTGTCCGAAGAATTTAACGGCCATACCAGATCCCCTTGTAGTGAATTGTGGCGAAAAGTTTAGAGTTCCCGCAGCATTTTCAGCACGCTGTCCGCCTCGAACGGCTTGGAAATGACGTTCTTGGCGCCAAATTTCAGCGCCTGGGTGTACATGTCGCCCACGCCGCCAAGCGAGGTGACCATGACCACCTGCACCTCCTTGTCCAGTGCCGTCAAGCTCCGCAGTGCGGTCAGTCCGTCCATGCCGGGCATATTCATATCCATGCAGATGATGTCCGGGTTCTCCGTGTGGTTCATCTTGATGGCTTCGACGCCGTTTTTGGCATGTCCGACACAGGTGAATTCGCCGGAGCCGTTGAGGATTTTTTCGAGTTGACGGGCCACCGAAAGGCTGTCATCGACTACCAGAACCTTCTTCATCACTGTATTCCTCCTTGTATGTGGCAGGCGAGCGATTACCCTGTGCGATGCTTTTCGAGGATGCGGGGACGGATTCACCAGGTGATATCCTCATCGGCACAGCAGTTTCAATCTTTAGCCGACATCTTTCTGCAAATTGCCATCCTGCCCTCTTCGATTTCCGCGCTGTTGAAGCAGAAAACCATCCGGGTGGCAGGGGCGGCAGTCGGGATCTGCGGTCTGGTTCAGTTCAGCAATGGGTTTTTGATGTTCATGCAAGTCAATAAGTTGACGGTCGTCAACATGAAGCAAGCATAGCTTCGAGCCATGTAACGTAAAAAGCCGGAAGGATGTCTATCCCCCCGGCTTTTTTGTCCCCGGTTCCCGCTCCAGCCCCCCTTTGTTACGACCTTCACAAAAGAAAACAGGCAGAGATAATCAAGATGAAACGACCAGCCATGTTAATTGGCGCAGAAGCGAATGCGTCGCACAAACGCCTGTACAACAAAGGAATTAAATCCAGAATCACATACGAAATAACGAGAAGCAATATGAGAGATAGTACGAATTCGTGGCCGTAGCTTAAGTATCCCATACTGGCCACCTCCTTTGCTTTTCCGAAAGCTCTGGTTCCCCTCCAGCAGCACAAGATAGCGCGAAAAGCGTCACTGATGTGTAACTAGCATAGATGGTGCCAAACCTTCTGTTCCTGTGAGTGGTCGCCACAGGTGCAAAAAAAAGCGTGAAATCGCCGTGTTATTGTCATTCCCTTTTTCCGGAAAAGCTGCTGTTCATCCCTGGGATCAGAGGGTGTGTAATTATTTGGCGTTTCGGCCGCAAAGCGTCGAAAATCTTTACAGCCAAGGAAGCCCCGCTCCGGTTGTCCTCGGAAACACAGCTGTTTATCCAGAAGCCAAAGGATGGAAATGAGCGGTGTGGCGTCGAGTGTCGGAAAATTTTACAGCCAACCGAACTCGTAGATGTTGAGCTGCGGGGGCTTGACGGACGATGAGGCTTTCACGTAGGTTGCTGCGAAGTGACAATGACTCGGGAACATGGATGAAAGCGGATGAAAACCTTGTTGCCGTTTAGATTGAATTTACACGCCACGGCATTTAACATATATTCCTGTTGCCTAATCCTGACCATCAATGAAGACTCATCGCCGAGAGCCGGTCAGCCTCGCGTCGTTCCCGGAGGAAATCATGAAAACAGTATCCTTTGTCATAGATGATGCCGTGGCTTCTATAATCCGGGCGCCATTGGTCACCCCGTTTCGCATCGCCACCGGCCAGCACGACGAGTTGGCGAACGTCTTCCTCCGGCTACGGACCGGTGACGGCACCTGCGGTTACGGCGAGGCGGCCGTGGCATCCCACATCACCGGCGAAACCATCGAGACGACGCTGGCCAATCTACAGGCCGCGGCTTCAGCCTTGCGCGGGCGCAGGATCGATGATGCCGAAACGGTCTGCCGGGAATTCGCCCCGGCGTTTGCAGGGAACCACGCCGGCCTGGCGGCGCTGGAAATGGCCTTGCTGGATCTTTCCTCCCGCGTCCAGGGTATCCCGTTCTACCGGCTCTTTGCACCGGTCGCGGCACGGGGGCCGCTGCTGTCGTTCGCAACGGACATCACCATCGTCATCGGCTCTCTTGAGCAAGCCCGGGCAACGGCGCAACAGTTCTCGGCACGCGGTTTCAAGGCTTTCAAGATCAAGATAGGCAAAGATGAGGAACTGGACCTGAAGCGCGTCCTGGCTGTGCGGGAAGCGGCCCCCGACAGCGACCTGATCCTGGACGCCAACATGGGTTTCAGCGCCGACCGGATGCTCGCATTCCTGGAACGGCTCGGCGCCGGCGGGGCGCGGCCGGCCCTGCTGGAACAGCCGGTGCCGAAGTACGACTGGGATGGCCTGGCCGCGATCACGTCAGCGCTCTCCGGGAGCGGCACGCTCGTCTGCGCCGACGAGAGCGTCGGATCCCTCGCCGATGCCAGGCGGGCCATCGACAGCAACGCAGTCAGCGCCATTAACGTCAAGTTCATGAAAAGCGGCATACTGGAAGGAGCTGAAATCACAAGGCTGGCCGCCTCTCACGGCATGCGGCTCATGCTGGGTGCGATGATGGAGAGCGCACTGGCGATCACGGCGTCGGCTCACTTTGCCGCCGGGCTCGCCTGTTTCGATTTCCTGGACATGGACACCACCTTTTTCATCAAAGGGGAGCTGGCGCACTCTCCGTACCTCGACGACAGCGGCCGGTTCGACCTGAGCAGCGCCGGCCACGGCATCGGCGTGGAGCCGCGATTCGCATGATTACCCATCCAGTACTCATCGTCGCCGTCCTGTTGGGCATCGAGGCCCTGGTCCTCTGGCTGTCGCGCCACGACCGCACCAAGCGCTACTTCGACCTGCTCCCCGCCGTTTTCTGGATCTACTTCATCCCCATGCTGGCGGCGACCTTCGGACTGATCGCCACCAAAAGCCCGGTGTACGGCATGATCACCACCTGGCTCTTGCCGGCGAGCCTCGTGCTGTTGCTGCTGCCGGTGGACCTGAAAGCGATCCTGCGTCTGGGGCCGACGGCGCTCGCCATGTTCTTCATCGGCGCCGCCGGCATCATGGTCGGGGCGGCCGTCTCCTTCGCCCTCTTCAAGCCGCTGATCGGTCCGCAGTTCTGGTCCGGCTTCGGCGCCCTTTCCGCCTCCTGGACCGGCGGCAGCGCCAACATGATCGCCGTCAAGGAAGCGCTGTCGGTGCCCGATGCCGTCTTCGCGCCGATGGCGATCGTCGATACGGTGGTGCCGTACCTCTGGATGGGGTTCATGATCGCCATGGTGGGGTTCCAGCCCGCCTTCGACCGCTGGAACCGTTCCGACCGCACCACGCTCGATCACCTGGGGGAGGAGGCCGTGAAATACCTTGCCACCACCGGCGGCCGCCGCACGGCGACCGGTATCGTCCTCTCCCTGGCTGTCGCCTTCGCCGGGGGGGGTGCGGCGGCCCTGATCGCCCGCCAGATGCCGCAGATAAAGGACGTGGTCACCAGCTACACCTGGACCATCATGATCGTGACCTTCCTGGGCATCCTGCTGTCGTTCTCCCCGGTCCGCAAGCTGGAGAGTTCGGGCGCCTCGCGGACCGGCTACGACCTCCTGTACTTCGTCTTGACGGCCATCGGCGCCAAGGCGTCGGTCGCGAGCATCGGCTCCGCCCTGGTGCTTATCGCCGCGGGGCTCTTGATCGTCGCCATCCACGCCGTCTTCATGCTGGTCGGAGCCCGCATCATGAGGGCGCCCCTTTTCATCGTCGCAGCGGCAAGCCAGGCGAACGTCGGCGGGGTCGCCTCGGCGCCGGTGGTGGCCGAGGTGTACCATCCCGGTCTGGCCTCCGTCGGGCTGCTGCTCGCTATCCTGGGGAATATAGTAGGTACCTGGCTGGGGATTATATGCGGGCAATTGTGCCGCATGATGGGTTGAGGCTCAAGCTTCGCCCTCGGTGATTTCCTGCAGTTTCCTGCTCATTTCCGCGAGCCGGTAGGGCTTCTGGATGAAGCCGGAGAGCCCCTTGCCGACGAACTTCTGGGTCACCTCCTGCTCGTTGTAGCCGCTGGACATGATCACCTTGACGTCCTGCTTCAACAGCCGCAAGGCACGGAAGGCCTGCTCGCCGTCGAGTTTGGGCATGGTGAGGTCGAGCAGCACGCAGACGATCTCTTCCATGTGGCGCCTGAAGACCTCCACGGCGTCCCTGCCGTCGCTGGCGGTCAGCACGTCGAAGCCAAGCTCCTCCAGCATCTCCCGCCCAAGGAGGCGCACCGTTTCCTCGTCGTCGGCTAAAAGCACCGTGCCGCTGCCGTGCCAGAGTTCCTTCGGCGTGAACGGCTCCTGCAGGTCCGCGGGCACCGACAGGCACGGGAAGAGGAGCGTGAAGGTGGTCCCCCTCCCCCTTTCGCTGTAGATCTTGATGGCACCCTTGTGCCCGCGGACTATGCCGAGGACGGCAGCCATGCCGAGCCCTCGCCCGGTGAATTTGGTCGTGAAGAAGGGATCGAATATCTTCGGGATGATTTCGCGTTCTATGCCGCAACCGGTGTCCGAAACGTCGAGGGCGAGGTAACGCCCTTCGGGGAGTCGGTCGTCGATCCACGACTCCGAAAGGTAGGCCCTGTCGCACTCCATGCACCTGGTCCGGATCTTGATCACGCCGTTGTCGTCGCCGATCGCCTCCGAAGCGTTGACCACCAGGTTCAGGATGACCTGGCGCAGCTGGGTCGCGTCGCCGCTCATGGCAGGGAGTTCCGGTGCGAAGTCGTAGAGCAGCGTCACCTTCTTCGAGATGGAGACCTCCAGCATCTGGGTCATTTCCGTGACGATCCTGCCGAGGTCGAGGTTTTCTATGACGAATCGCCCCTTGCCGGAGTAGGCGAGCATCTGCCGCGCCAGATCGGCGGCCCTGCTGGCGGCGTGGTCGATCTGCAGCAGGTTTTCCCGCACCGGGGACTGGCTGGAGAGTCGCGACAGCGCGAGATCGGCGTTGCCGAGGACCACCATCAGGATGTTGTTGAAGTCGTGGGCGATCCCGCCTGCCAGCACCCCGAGACTTTCCAGCTTCTGGACGTGCAGCATCTGCGCTTCTATCAGCTTTTTCTCCTGCTCGAGCCGTTTCTTCTCCGAGACGTCGGAAGCGATGAACATGAGATGCGGCTGCCCGTCAAACTCGAATCGGGACAGTAAACAGTCGGCCTGGACCTCTTTGCCGAAGGTAGAGCAAACCGATATCGCCAGGTTCCTGGTCTTTCCGTCGGCAAGAACCTGCTCCGCGACCAGGTCGATCCCCGCCTCACGCCAGACCTTTATGTCCCGGAAGCTCTGGGCGAGGAGCTGAAAGATCGCCGCTCCTACCATGTCTGCCATGGCCTGGTTGGCCTTGACGCAGTTCCCGGTGGTCCCCTCGTACACCAGGATCCCGGCGGGCGATGAGGCGAGCAGGGACTCAATCAACGCGAGAGCCTTGTTGCGCGACTCCTCCACGGCTTTTCTCTCGGTGATGTTCTCGTAGACCCCGAGGATGCCGACCACCTCTCCCTTCTCGTTGCACAGCGGGACTTTCGTCGTATCGACCCAGTACCTCTCGCCGGTGGCCTGGAGCTGCTGCTCGATGATGTGGTACTTGGTGATGTTGTTGTCCATGACGGTCCGGTCGTCCTGCCGGTACGCCTCGCTCTCTTCGAGGAGCCACGGCAGGTCGTAATCGCTCTTCCCGGCTATCTCCTCCGGGCGCTCGAAGCCGGCAGCCCTGGCGAAGACGGTGTTGCACCCCAGGTAGATGCTGTCGCGGTCCTTCCAGAAGACGAACTGCGGGATCGTGTTGATGATCTGGGCCAGCATGTTGCGCCCCTGCCGCAGCTCCTCCTCCACCCGCTCGCGCTCGGAAAGCTCCGTCTTCAACTGCTCGTTGATGTCGAAGAGTTCGGAGGTCCGCCTCGCCACCCGCTGCTCCAGCTCTTCTTTGGCCTCGCGCAGCGCCTCTTCCGCCGTAAACTGGCGCCGCCACCTGATGAAGATCAGCCTGGACAGGACGACGGTCGCGAAGTTAAAGGAGGCCACCAGCACCGAGACCTCGGCCAGCTCCACCTTCCAGCGCTTCAGATAGTCGGCAGGGGCAAGGCCGACGCTGATATAAAGGGGGTAACGCTCGAGCTTGCGAAAGGAGGAGAGCCTTGGCATGCCGTCGGAGCTGGTTGCGCTGAAGGTGCCGCTAGTGGCGCCGTCCCGAACCATTTTGCCCATTTCATCGGAAGCAGGCTGCCGGCCGATGTCTGCGGCCAGATCCTTTGCCTTGGGATGGCGCACTATGGCCCCCAACTCCGCGTCCCGCAGGGCGATACGGCCGTTTTGGCCGACATTGATATTGGCAAGGATCTCCCTTATCCGTTCCAACTGGAAGGCGCCGTAAACCACGCCTGCAAAGCCCCCCTGCGGGGTCTCGACTCGCCTGGCCAGTATCACGACCCACGTGCCGCTGATCACGCCTACCACGGGTTTCGAAATCACCAAGCCGGCGCTGCCGTCCTGCCGCAAGGCCGTGAAGTAGTCGCGCGTGGCGACGTTTTTATTGACTCCCGGCACGACGCCGGTACCGTAGACGATCTCCCCCCGGGCATCGGTCATGCGGAGGCTGTCCAGCGCTGGGATACGCACCTGCTGCCTGGCGATGAACCGGTTCAGCGAAGTCGCATCGATGCGCCCTTGCGCCAGCTCCCGCTGAGCCTCGTCGGCCACCGACTGCAGGGCGAGGTCGGTGGCGTCCAAGATCCCCGAGATGCTGTAGACCAGCGCCTGGGCCAGGTTCCGGCTCTGGATCTCCGCGTTTTCAACGTACTTCTCCCTGCTCTGCCGCAAAGAGAGTACGCCGATGGCGATGATCAGCAGGTTTACCAGCAGCACCACGGCAACGGTCCGGAGCATGAGGCCAGGAGCGGGGTTATGGTTTGAATTTTTTACCGAAGGGATAGTCATAAAGTTTTTCTCTGCACGCGCCGCAAACATCGGCGCTTAATAGGCGACACCTTCGCGCATAGCGACAGTTTGAGTTCTTTTCGGCACGAAAGTCAATCTCATTAGTAAAGATCGCCGGACGTGCAATGGCTGGGAGGGTGCGGGGTGACCGGATCGTGGAGGGAAAAACTGGGAGAGAGAAAAGACGGGGCAGCCGACTCGAAGGCCAGGCAGCCCGCCAGATGGTGTGGAGGGCCAAGAGTGGAAAAGATCAGGCCGTCTTGCCGTACAGCGCTTCGCGGCTCTGGAACGCCCTCTTTACGCGCGTCAGCAGACCGATCTCCTTGACCGGCTTCAGCACGAAGTCGAAGAACCCTTTCTCCAGTGCCTCCTTCTCCTCGTCGGGGGTGGCCGCGGCGGTCATTAGTATCACCGGCATGTAACGGAATTCGGGGATGTTGCGGATGGCGAAGAGGAACTCGTATCCGCCTAGCTTGGGCATGACCTTGTCCGTGATGACCAGCTTGGGCTTCATGGTGAAGATCTTGCTGAAGGCGTCCATCCCGTCTACCGCGGTCTCTACCAGGTACCCCTGCTTGATCAGTATCCTCGCGACCATTTCGCGCACCAGGTTGTCGTCCTCCACGAGAAGGATCGACTTGGAGGCGGGCCCGGTCAGCTGCTGTCCAAGGTAGTGCCGTGCGATGGCGCGGTTGATCTCGGTGCGGGTAGAGACGTAGAGAACCAGCTTCAGGTTGTGCTGGTTCGAGATCGACTGGAAGAGCGCGTCGGTGGTCGGATCGGCCACCGCGATTCCGAGCCTGCCATCGTCGAGCTTGAGGGGGAAAATGGTGTGCTTGACCGCCACCTCCAGCGGGATAAGGCGCAGCACCGATGGCGGATAGGAGTACTTGGAAAAGTCAATGATCTTCCTGCAGCGGTACTGTATGGCAAGGGCTTCGGCGAGTTCCTCCGGGGTTATCAGCCCGATGACCTCGAGCAGTTCGCCCAGGCGGATGTTCTTGCTCTTGGCGTGGACGATCAGGCGCTCGACAGAGACCTTGGTCAAAAGTCCACGCTCCACGAATATCTCCCCGAGCGGTTTCCTGACCTGCTGGGGACTATTCAGGGTTTTTACGTCGGCGGTCATGCTGAGTATCTCCTGCTGTTGCAGCTGGTCCGGATTTGACCCCTCTGCGGGATTTCGGAAGAGGCGATCGGGGGTCGGACAAACATGGGGAATCGTTACGGATGGCACGAATGCTAATAATGAAAGCGAAAGGGGTTCGAAGTCAATGCTATTTTTCGGCAGGTACCGGCAAAAGGTTTATCGAAAAATGATCTCGTCGGGAAGTTCGTTGCGGTCGTCGGCGCTGCGCGGGAAGTGGCGGGAAAGCTCGCTGCCGCACTTGGCGATGACCGCGCACAGGCTCTCGGCAGCCCGGCCCGACCTGATGCCGTGGGCGAGTTCGTCGGCGAGGGTCTTCCAGTACCCGGGAGGGATCTTTTCGTTGATGCCGCGATCCCCCAGTATCCAGACCTTGCGCTCCAGAAGCGAGATGAAGATGAGGATCCCGGTCTCCTGCTCGGTGCGGTAGAGCCCCTGCTGGTAAAAGGCGACCAGCGCCCTCTCGCTCACGGCCTCCGCCTGGCGCCGCGCGCCGGTGAAGGAGAGTTTCAGCCTAGGGAAGCGTCGAAACAGCCAGAGGGCAGGGAAAAAGAGGAGCAAAACCATCGGGATGTAGCTCCAGATGGTGACATGATGCAGCGCTACGGCGAGCACCACGCCGACCAGCCCGGCCACAAGCAGCGCTCCCAGCTCCTCGGCCTCGCGATAGCGGTCGCTTTCGTAGACCACCATGATGGCTATTTCACCGCTGGAATGGAGTTCCGCCTCCGCCGCGAAGCGCCGGATCGCCTCCTTTTCCTCGGGGGTGAAGAAATCGGCAGCTATTTTTGCCTGTGTCAGATCCATCACCAGTCTCCCGAAGCGCCGCCGCCACCGAAACTCCCGCCGCCGCCCGAAAAGCCTCCGCCGTCGCCAAAACCTCCACCGCCTCCAAAGCCACCACCGCCGCCAAAGCCGCCGAAGAACGGGCCGCCCCCCATGAACCCTCCGCGTCCGCCGGACGAGAAGAGCAAGGCCACGATGAGCCCCAGGACGAAGCCGCCCGCGGCAAGGAGCCCGAGCAGCAGCACCGAGGTGACGGAATAGGAGACCAGGGCGGCGACCGGGAGCCCGACCGCTCCGGCGAGCCCCCCGAGGACCCTGGAGATCCCGCCCATGAACACCGAGCCGACCAGCACGAAGAGGAGCAAGGTCAGGATGGGAGGAGCGCTCTTCTTGCCGTGCCGGATGTCGCGGGGCTCGGCTTTGTACTCGCCACGCACGGTGGCCATTATCGCGCCGACGCCGCGGGCGATTCCGGTGTCGTAATCGCCCTGCTTGAAGGCCGGCGTTATCTCGTTGCGAACGATACGGCCGGACATGAGGTCGGTGAGGGTCCCCTCCAGGCCGCGTCCCGACTCGATGCGCACCTTGCGCTCGTTTTTCGCCACCAGCAGCAGCGCGCCGTTATCCTTTCCCCTCTGGCCGATCTTCCACTGCTCCACGACCTTCATGGAGTACTGTTCCAGGACCTCCCCCTCGAGGCTCGGTATGGTGAGCACCACGATCTGGGTGGAGTCGCTCAGCTCGAAGGCAGCCAGCTCGCTCTCCAGTTGCTGCACCATCTGCGGCGACAGCATCGAGGCGTAGTCGTTGACGTAGCTCTTCAGAGGCGGCACCTCGGCGGCGCCGCAGACGGAAGTCAGGAAAAGGAGTAGGAAGAAGATCAGCTTAGTCATCGTCATCTCAGGTTAAGACAAAGATAAAGATTCAGAAATCCTTTCCCTTTATCTTTATCTTTATCTGCTTCTCAGAACTTGATTTTTGGCGCCACCTTGGCCCCTTCTTCCGCCTTGAACGGCTCCTTGCGCGACAGGTGCAGCATCATGGAGTTGGTCAGCGAATTCGGGAAGGTCCGGATCGTGGTGTTGAAGTCCTGCACCGCCTGGTTGTAGCGCACCCTCGCCACGTTGATCCGGTTTTCCGTCCCCTCCAGCTGGTTCTGCAGATCCATGAAGTTCTGGTTCGCCTTCAGATCCGGGTATCGCTCGACCACGACCATCAGGCGCGACAGCGCCCCGCTCAACTGGGACTGGGCCTGCTGGAAGTTCGCCAGGGCCTTCGGGTCGTTCACCGCATCGCGGGAAACCTGCATCGAACCGACTTTCGCACGCGCCTCGGTGACCGCCGTCAGGGTATCCGCCTCATGCTTCGCATATCCCTTAACGACCTCCACCAGGTTCGGCACCAGGTCGGCCCGCCGCTGGTACGAAGCCTCGACATCCCCCCAGGCTGCGAAAACGGCCTCTTCCTTGGCCTGCATGGTGTTGTAGCCGCAGCCCGAAAGGCCGGTCAGCATCAGCATCGCAAGCAGCAAAAAGGTCCTTCTTTTCATGATCGAATCCTCCTTGGTATATCATGAGCACAATAATAATCATCGAAAGGGGGAATGTCGACTGCGCAAACTAATTTATCGAGGGAAAAGGAGAAGTAAATGAGAAGGGAACTCCCCCTTCCATTGCGGGAGGGGATAGGAGACACTGCGCACTGCCGTTAAACTAAGGGACTTGAACCGTTCTTGCCAAGCGGTCCCCGCCCCGGAGGGGGAGGGTCAGGGAGGGGGAAGCTTTAAGGGCGCGGAGCTATCTTCCCTACGGCAGGAACCGCTTTCCGTCCGCCAGCGTCCTGTAGGCAAGTATGAACATGGCCGCGTTCCACGACTGCCGCGGCATCCCCATCGGGTCGCCGGTCTGCCCCTGGAACCACTCGTTGAACCCCCAGTCGTTGACCCGGTTCATCAGGGCCAGTTTTTCCAGCTCCTCCCAGGCCTCCCCGGTCTTTCCCAGCCGCGCCAGGAGCATGACCCAGAAAGCGCCGACAAAGGGCCAGGCGCCGCCGTTGTGGTATTGCCAGGCGAGGTTCTGCCTGTGCCGCTCCATGTAGAGACGCCAGTGGCAACTCTCCTTCCCGATCGGCGTCCCCACCACCCGGACGGGATACGGATCGTTCGCCCCCATCGCCACAAGCTGCGACACCGCCTGCCCCGCCGCGGACGCGTCCCCCACCCCCAGCAGATGGGCCAGGATGTTCCCGAAGACGTCGACCTCCTCTCCCCACACGGAGAAGTTGACGAAGCTGAGGTAAAAGGGGGAAGGCTTGCAGCGGTTCCGGATGTAGTGCCTCAGGAGCCGGACCCGTTTCTGCTCGGGAACGGCGTTGTCGAAGGGGGCGAAAAGAAGCCGGGCGTACTTACGGGTCTGCCGGGCAGTGGGGAGCTGGTACAGCTTCTTGGTCCAGTACCAGAGCGTGTTGGTGTAGAGAACGAAGCCGCTTCTCGGCATGATGTCGGCCCAGTCGGAGCACTCGTTTTGCTGCAGCAGGTACCACCCCTGGTGTTCCTGGCACTCGAGCCAACGAAGGGCGGCATCGATCCGGCCGGCAAGCTCTTCGGCGAGCCGGAATTCGGGAGAGACCCTTTCCAGGAAATTTACCGCGATGAGCCACCAGAGCGTGGCATCGATGCAGCCGGAATACCAGAAGTCGACCTCCCCCGCTTCGGGCTTGACGTACTTCGGGATCTGGCCGTTGGGCGCCTGGTGGCGCGCCAGGGTGAGGATGCCGTCGACCGCGGCGGCCGCAAGTTGGGGATCTCCGGAGACGGCCATCCCCAGGGCACAGATGGAGGCGTCCCGACCGAATATGCTGTCGTAGTTGCGCCCCTCGGACTTGCCGTTCCTGGCGCAGGCGAGGACCCCTCCCCTGCTGCAGTTCTCGCGCAACAGGACGAGCGACTCCCGGTAACACTCCTCCAGCAGCTCCCTGTCCACCCCTCCCCTCCTCATCGCCAAAGCCGGCACCCTCTCATCACTTGATCGGGACCATCTGGAAGTTCGCCCTCCCCTTCTTGACCCGAACCACCAGGATGTGATGCACCCGCTCGCCGTTGAAGGCGAACCACACCAGGGGCGCGCCCGCCCCGCCGGTGATGAAGGCGGGGACGCCGCCGAACTCGGAGCGGTCATACTGGTGCGAGTGGGAGAAAAAGAGCCCCTGCACCCGGCTTTTGGCCACGATCCTCCGCAGTTCGTCCGCCCCCTGCTTGAAGGTGTGCCCGCGCCAGCGATCCGTCCTGGGGGGGATGTGCATGGCGACGAAAACGGTCCCCCGGGCCGATGCGAGCTCGGCACGGAGCCAGTCCAGTTGCGGGGGACGCAGGCTCCCGTCCGCGTTGTCCAGGGCGACGAGGGTGAGATCGAGCCGCTTTGCGGTCAGCGTGAAATCGTACGGACCGATCTCCTTTGGAAACACCCTCCGGTCTTCATGGTTTCCGAAAACGACGAAGAGGGGAATCTCCGGGACGGTCCGCTGCACCAGGGCGAGGAAGCTCGCCGTTTCGGCCTCCCCACCCTCGCTGGAGTAGTCCCCGCCGTGCAGTATGAAAAGCGGATCGAAGGATTTGGCCATGGCAAGAGCCTTGGCGAAGGTCTCGTCGCCGTCGCGGCTGTCGCCCAGCACCACGAAGGTGTAGTCGTCGGTTGCCGCCTGCCCTGCCCTCGCGTTGAACTGCGCCAGGGAGCGCTCGTACAGCGTCTGAGCGGAAGAGGGACAAGCGAGCGCCGTGACCAGCAGGAGCGTGGCGAGGAACAGCCGGGTAAGGATCGAACTCCACTTTCTTTTCATCGCGAGCTACCTTGTTGGCCGACCGGCTTCTCAGGCGAGCGGTCCAGGATGACGCGATGATATATCACGCACAGGATGATGGCCAGCGGGAATGACAGATGAAGAGTCAATAGCTGTTTGGTGTGAGGATTTTGGCGGCGGTGCGAGGCGTTACACTGACAGGCGACGGGTCCGTGCAAGGAAAACGAGTAGGAACGAGCGCAGTCAGTCAGAGGACCATCAGTCGTTGACTGCGCACATCTTGGAGCTTTCAATGCACAGTTTGCAGAGTTCCTCAATCGATTTGACCTGACTGGCAGAGAGGCCTTCCATCTTCGGCAGCTCATAGGACCGGCAGTCACAGCAGCGGCAAAGCATTCCCAGATCAAGACTCGTGTGCAGCTCGTTCATGGCATAGCCCCCGGAAGACATTTGCGTTTTTTAACAGTGCCAAAATAACACAAAGAGGTTCAGGAAGCAACAGAGTAATGAGTCAAAAGACAAGCCCCCTCCCCTTCAGGACCGGCATCAGCTTCTGGGCAGCGCGCGCCTCTTCTTGGACGAGAACGACTTGCCGGCATCGTTTCTGGCAAGCTTGCCTATGCGGGAATGGCGCCCGCCGTGGGCCTTGGCGAACATCCGGGATGATTTCGACGATTTCTTGCTGCAGCGGGCAACGGACTTGACGTGTGCCGGTTTCTGGCTGCCGCGGACGGCGGCCTTCCTGCCGAACAGCGACTCATCCACCGCCCCCGCCGAGGCGAGCAACACCTTGGGCTTCACGATGCTCAACCTGGCTGTGAGGTCGACGCTGTCGCCGAGGGACCTGAAGTCAACCGCGGCAAAGCTGGAGACATCCCGGCGCAACTGGTTGAAATCGTGCACGTTGCGGTAGTCCATCCGCCTGGTGAGGAGGATGACGAAAATGTCGTTCTGCGGATCGATCCAGATGGAGGAACCGCTGTAACCGGTGTGGCCGAAGGACGCCTCCGAGAAGAAGTTCCCTTTGGGCGCCGAGTACGGGGAGGCGACGTCCCAGCCCAGGGCGCGCTTCACCTTGCCGTTATTGCAGAGATACGGGGTGGTCATCTGGGCCACCACCTGTTCGGAAAGGATCCTTTTCCCGTCGAGGATGCCGCCTGCGAGCAGGAGGCGGGCGTAGCGGGACAGGTCGTTGGCCGAGCTGAAGAGCCCTGCGTGTCCGGCCACCCCCCCGAGGCGGCGCGCGTTTTCGTCCTGCACCACGCCGCCGCGCGTCCCTGAAGTCGGTGCGATGTCGGCGGTCAGGTCGCGCGGCAGGAACTGGGTTTCGCGGGTCCCGAGCGGATCGTAGATCTGTTCCTTGCAGAATTGGTCCAGGGTCTCCCCGGATACCCGGTGCACCAGTTCGCCCAGCAGGATGAAATTGACGTCGGCGTAGTCGAAATTGATGCCGGCGCCGTGCAGTCGCTGCGTCGCGACCTTGCGCAGCAGTCCCTGGACGGAGCGATCGGAGCCGACCATGACGTCGGAGAGCCCGGAGGTGTGCGTCATCAGGTGGAGGATGGTTATCTCCCCCTTGTCCGTCCCTGAGAGTTCGGGAAACCAGCGCGACAACGGGTCGGAGAGGTTGATGCGCCCCTCGTCCAGCAGCTTGACCACCGCCGGTGTGGTAGCTATCACCTTGGTGAGCGACGCGACGTCGAAGACGGTGCGGTCGCCGATATCCGGCGCACCTGGAAGGGAACTGACCTGGCCGCGGGCGGAGGTTGCCAGTATCCCTTCGTGGTTGCCGACCACGATCACGCCGCCGGCGATGAGGTTCTCGGAGATGGCCCGGTCCAGCAGCAGGTCGAGGTTGGCTGTGGGTGCGGCCTGCAACGGGTCCACCAAGGCAAACGACGCCGAGGGTGCAAGAAGCGTGGCCAGCATGAGGATGGAAAAAATTATGCGCACGAGCATCCTTTTATGTTCCGTTGAGAGGAAACGACCGAAACCTTCGAGAGAAGAGTTCGTACTGCGTGTACCGTATCGGCGCAGGCGGAGGAAACTGAAGTGTCGCGGCGTCCGGCCGGAAATCCCGGCCTCACTGCAAAACGCCCAATCAAGCAGGAGTTACGATACAGCAGTAGCGGGGAAAGTTATGTGACACGCATCACCGTATCGAGAAGCTCCAAAAGAGAAAGCCCTCGGTCTCCCAAGGGCTTTGCTCGCCACCACCTGCGTTTCTTCATCGCGCCACCCGGCATTGTTGCCAGCCGCAGCGGCAAATTAACCACTGTCTCACAGTCCCAGGTAGCTGTTGATCGACTTCTGCACCTCAGAGATGGTGACAGCGCCGCTGTTGTCTTGATCCACGCAACTCAGAGCCGATTTCAGCCCCAGGAACATGTTGATGGCCGTTTGCACTTCGGCGATGCTCACGCTGCCGTTGCCGTCGCAGTCTCCGGTCATGGAGGTGCCGCCGGGCGAGAGATAGATGTTGTTGGAGAGCACGCTGCCGGCGGTAACGACGAGGCTGGTCACGCTCTTGGGGGCGTAGCCTGGCGCAGTGATGGCCATGCTTGTCGACCCTACGCTGGAAAGGACCAGGTATGCACCGTTGGCAGCGGTCTTGTAAGTCAACCCTGCGACGACGATCGAGGCACCGGCTATAGGAAGCCCGCTCCCCGAGGATCGGACGTAGCCCGTCAGTATCCCGGGAATGCCGTTCGTGTTGTCGGTACTAAAGGTCGAACTCTGGCCGGCGGAGCTTGCGCCGTACCGGTCAACGGTCCTGACACGCCAGTGGTAGTCGGTCACATCCTTCAGCACCCCGTCCAGCACATATACCTGGGGGACCGTGAGTTCCTCCTCCCGGTGCACGATGGTGGTGAAGGCCGCATCCGTAGCGATTTCCAGCGTGTAGGACACCGCGTCCCCGTCGGGGTCGACGGCAGGACTCCACTTGAAGATGACGCTGGTCCGCACTTTCTCGCCACCAGCCGGAGCGGTCGGCGCTGCTTCGCCGGGGACGCGGTTTCCTGCCGCGTCCTTGTAGACGACGGCGCGGACCATGGGCGTCTTCTCGTGCGTCTGAACGTCCTGGGTGTAGTAGTAAAGCTCGTACATCCCGGCATCGACGAAGGGGTAAGGCGACAGCGGCAGCCACTTCCCGCTGGCCGTATCGCGAGCCAGCAGCTTCTTCTCGAGATCGATATCGACCTGCAGCGCATTTCCACTGGCTGCGCTGAGCGTCAGTGCCGGCTTCCTGATCTCCACCCATGCCGCCTCGACGCGGGCGGCATCCGGGGTGGTGAGCCATATGTCGGCAATGTCAGCCGTTGCCGGCAGGAATTGGGTGGCCGGGACCCGGGAGATATCGGCCGGTCCCGCAGCGGCATTGGTCACCGTCTGCCCTACTCCCAGATAGACGGCTGTAGAAGCTGCACCATCCTGTTCCATGCTGGACAGGGAGTTGCTACCCTTGCCGTCGCCGTTGTCCTCCAGCAGCGGATGCTGCACCGAGGAGTCGCCGTAGACGCCGGAATTTGCCGAAAGCCCGCCTTTGCGGGTGTAAACGCGGGTCTGCCCGGCGGCGCTGTCGAACGCCTCCCTCAGGTTTGCCCCCCGCTTGAGTCGCTCGAACAGGGCATCGAGGAAGAACTCGCCGCTGCGGATACCGTCGGGCTCCATGGTCCCTTTGTAGGACTCCTCGTCGGCGGAGGCACTGGAGATGACGATTCTACCGTGCTTGGAGACGGTCGGGATGAATGAGCCGGAATAGCAGGAGCCGTCGATGAAGATCCGCTTTTCCAGCCGCGCCGCTTCCGTGAGCCCCGCCTCAAGATTGTCGAGCCAGAGGTTCACGTCGGCAGGGGTGATGATGTCGGTGTCTAGGTGGAAGGTGTTCGCGTTGCCGTGGTTCACCACGATGAAATAAAGCGGCGCGGGCGAACCGTTCATCTTCGCCTTGGCCCAGGTGGAGACCGCCGCCTGGATGTCCCCTTTGGATGGCAGGGCGTCCACCGCTACCCCGGCCGCGCCCTGGGTGGTGTTGTAGTTGAAATACATTATGTTTTCGTCGAGGAAGCCCCGCTGGCGCAGCGCGTTGTAGATACGGTTGGTTGTCTTGTTGTGGGACAGGATACCCTCGCTGTTGCTGATCTTTCCCTGCACCAGCACGGCGTACCCTGCCGAGGCTCCCACCAGCAGGCCCTTTGTCGGCGAGGCCGAGGCGGTCAGCCGCTCCGACCCGGCGAAGCTGGCCCGGACCGTGTAGCTCCCCTTCTGGGTGAAGCCACCGAGCCCCGCCCGGGAGAAATGCCCGGTGGAATCGGTGGCGAGCAGCTCATAGGCCACCTGAGTACCGTCGGGTGCCGTCACCGAAAGGGCGATGGTAAGACCCCGAAGGTCGCTGCCGTTGTCCGGGAAGGGTGTGAGCTTGCCGGCCACATCGATGGTCCCGGAGTTGAGGATGGTCTCGCTGGAAAGCATCAGCGTGGTGCTGGTGAGCGGCTTGGTATAGAAGTAGGCGCTCACGTTGCCCGCCCCGGCAACCGTCACGCTGCAGGTGTTGCCGCTGGCCGAGGTGCACCCCGCCCACCGGTCGAAGAAGTACCCGGCTTCCGGGATGGCGGTCAGGGTGACCAGGCTCGTTTCGGCGAACAGGCCGCTGCACGAAGTACCGCAGGTGATGCCGGCGGGAACGCTGTTCACGGTACCGATACCGTTGCCCTCTCTGGTGACCGCGATGGCGTAGTTTTCAGCAAAGCGGGCGGTGACGTTGATGTCGCCGTTCACAGTGACCGTGCAGCTCTGGGAGTTCCCGCCGCAGCCGCCCAGCCACCCCAGGAAGGTGGAGCCGACCTCGGCGGCCGCGGTGAGGGTCACGGTGCGGCCGGCTGCACCGTAGAGTTCGTCGCAATCGGTGCCGCAGCTGATACCCGGCTCGGTACTGGTCACCGTCCCCGCCCCGGAGCCGCTCTTGAAGACGTGCAACGACCCGGCCGTGCCGACGGCGCCGCCGCTTACCGGGATGACCCGAGCCAAACTGCTGGTGTAATGCTCGGAATCGATATCCCCCTCGTTCCGGTTGACCACCTTGGCGTAGAGCGGATTGCTCCCCCCGGTAGAACTCCACCAGTAACCGCCGGGAAGCGATCGGAACCCGGACTGGAGCAGCCACTCCGAAGTGGTCAGGGCATTGCGGTTGATGAGGCTGGAGAGTTCGTTCACGTTGGGGAGCCGCCAATCGCTGCGCCCGAGGTAGGCGTTGCTCTTGAGGCACTTGACGTAGGCGAGCGCCTCCCCCCAGGTCATGGTGCTTCCCACGCTGGCGCAGGCCGCGGGACCCGGGGCGTTGCCGTCGGCGGTCCAGACGAGCCCGGTCAGCAGGTCGCTGACGGTTCCGTCGCCGTTTACGCCGAAGCGGACGTCAGGGGGCCTGGCCCCGCTGCGTTTCTCGCCGTCCTGCCCGGTCCCGCTGCAACTTATCGGCAAGCCGGACGTGTCCCAGCACCTGGTCTGGCCTGTCGCCGGTAGCGCGATGCGCCCGCCGTCGCCGCCGCGGACCGGAAGGACGAAACAACTGTAGGTAGTTGTCTTGTAAGAGCCGTAAACGTCCCCCCCTTCCAGGTCCACGGCCCAGGCATAGACTCCGCTTTTGCTGGTGGAGGACCAGTAATACCTCTGAACGTCACTGAAACCCGCCTCAGCCGACATGAGCCAGGCGGAGGAGTTCGGCTTGCCGTAGTTGATCAGGGTGTACAGCTCGTTGATGTTAGGCAGGCGCCAGTCGGAGTAGCCGAGATAGCCGCTGCTGTTGAGGTTGGCCACAAAATCGAGGGCGTGCTGCCAGGTCACGGCCCCGTCGCCGGCAGCGCCGTCCGTGTCAAACGACGGAGTGGCTGAAGCGAGGAGGTTGGCCGATCTCGGGAATACCAGTCCGGTGAGTTTATCCTTGATGGCGTTCCCGGACGGGTCTGGTTCAAAACGCGGGTACGGCCAGGAGGCCCCGGCGCGCTTCTCGGCATCCTGTCCGGACCCCGCACAGGCCCCGACACTGCCGTCGACCGGATCGTAGCAGGAACTCTGCCCGGTCTGGGGCAGCTCGAAACCTTGCAGCGCAGTACCCTCCGGGCCGAATATCGCGTGCACCACCGTGGTCCCCTTCACCGGGACGGCGCAAGGTCGTGTCCCGCTGCAGCCGCCGCCGGCCCAACCCAGGAAGACCGAACCGGCTTGAGGGGTGGCAGTGAGCGTGATCGCGGTCTCCGCTACGGGATACCCCTCATAGCAGTCCTGGCCGCAACTGATCCCGCCTCCCGTCTGGCTGCTTACCGATCCGCCGCCACTGCCGGCGGTGAGGACCAGAAGCGAGGCGGCACCGGCTCCATTGCCGCCGCGTACGGGAAGCAGGTGGTTTTGGGTCGACTTCTCCTGGGTGCCGACGCTCCCGCTGGCGAGGTTGAGGTTCCAGGCCTGGGTCGCATCCTGGCTAAAGGTCGTGGAACTCCAGTAATTGTCGGCGGTCAGGTTGAGGAAGGTGTTGCCGCTGTTGGAAAGCCAGCTCAACGGATCCGGTGTCCCGTAGTTGACCAGGGTCGCGAGTTCCGTGACCGTGGGGAGCCGCCAGTCCGAGTAGCCGAGATAGGCGTCGCTGTTCAGGCGGGCCACAAACTTGAGCGCTTTCTGCCACGAGACCGCCCCGTCGCGGTTGCCTTCCGTGTCGAAGTAACCTGTTTCCAGGTTGTAGTCGCTCATCATGACGTTGCCTTCCACCGTCCATACCAGGCCGGTAGCCTGGTCGGAGACGGTGGAAGCGTCGTTGGTAAGCGTGAAGCGCGGCGAAGGCCAGACCTCGCCGCGCAGGGTGTCGCCGTCCTGCCCGGTCCCCGTGCAGGGGATCGCGGCACCGCCGCTGTCGCTGCAGGCAGTCTGGTTGGTGCGCATGAGGCCTGCGACGCCGCTGCCGCCACGGACCGGCAGGAGGTAGCCGGGGGTCGATTTACCCTGCGTCGCGAACACGCCGCTGCCGGGTGCAAAGGTCCAGGCCTGGGTGCGGTTCGCCTCGTAGCTCGTTGAGGTCCAGTACCAGGAGTCCCGGCAGTTGTCGAGAACCCCGATGCTGTTCCAGGTATACAGCGCGGACCTGGCGCCGTAGTCGGCGAAGGCGCGCATCTCGTTCAGGTTGGGGAGCCGCCAGTCGTCGAATCCGAGGTATTTGTCGCGGTTTAGTTTTTCCACGTAGTCCAGGGCATGCAGCCAGGTGACCGCCCCGTCGCCTCCCTGGTCGAGGTCCAAACCGGGATCACGGCTGTTGAGCAGGTTGAGATCCTTCGGGAACATCAACCCGGTGAGACGGTCGGTCACGGCACCGTTGTCGTTGTCCCGGAACCGGCCGAACGGGACCTGCACCCCGCTGATGGCGGCTCCGTCCCCGGCCAGGGCGCCCGCAGCGCTGCAGGAAACGACGTTGTTTGCCGTGTCGTAGCAAGCCCTCTGGCCGCTGTCGAGATTGAAGACCGCCGCGGCAGGGCGGGAGAAAGCGGCGGTAACGGACACATCGCCGTAAAGCGTGACGGCGCACGCGCCAGTCCCGCTGCAGGCCCCGCCCCAGCCGTCGAACACCGAACCCGGCGCCGCAGTGGCGGTCAAAGTCACGCTCCCCCCCAGCGAAGGGTAGGATTCGAAGCAGTCTCCGCCACAGTTGATCAGGCCGCCATCGCCCGAGACGCTGCCGTTGCCGCTGCCGGAACGGTACACCGCCAGTGAGGCCGCCGACTTGCCTCCCCCCCCGCGGACCAGGAGCAACCTGTAGTGGTTCGACTTGGAGTTGTAGACGATGCTGCCGGTGCCTAGCTCCATTACCCAGGCCTGGCTCCCGTCGTAGCTCGTGGAGGACCAGAAGGTTTCCGGCTCGACGTAACCGAAGGCCCGTGCCGTCAGCCAGTCGCTCAGACGGGCGTTCTCATGGGAACCGATCGAGGCAAGCTCGTTGACGTTGGGAAGCCGCCAGTCGCTGTAGCCGAGATAGCCTTGCAGGTTCATGAGGCGGACGAATTCCAGTGCGTGCTGCCAGGTCACCCCGCCATCCCCGGCGGTTCCGTCCTGGTCGAACGCCGGGTCAAGCTTGCTGACCGGGTTCGCCTCTCGGGACCACACAAGACCGGTAAGAAGGTCCGTGGCCACAACTCGCTGCGATATATCGTAACGGGGAGACGGGTGCTGCTGGCCGCTGCGGATTGCCCCGTCCTGCCCGCTCCCGTCGCAGGCGACCGTCTGTCCAGCCCCATCGGAGCAGGTTACCTGGTCGGTGTCCGTGTAGGTGAAGGAGGTACTTCCCCCTCCCCCGCGCACCGCCATGGCATACAGGTTGTTTCCTTTGGCTGCGGGGGTCACCGCGCCTTCTGACATGGAGAAGGTCCAGGCAGAGTTCCACTCCAGGGCGTAACTTGTCGATGACCAGTACTGCCCGGCCACGAGCCCGGTGGTAATACCGGCAACCTCGAGAGCGGTACGCAGCCCTCCCCCTTTCGAATAGTCGGCCAGGGTCCTCAGGTCGTTGATGTTGGGAAGCCTCCAGTCGCTCTGCCCGCGGTACTTCAGTTGGTTCAGGTAGGCCACGAACTCGAGGGCGCGTTCCCAGGTCATGGCCCCGTCGCCGGGGGTACCGTCGGTATCCATGGAGGGGTTGAGGGTCTTCACCAGGTTGCCGTCCCGCACCCACACGAGTCCGGTCAAGGTGTCGGTCATGTAGCCGATGGCCTTGGCGAAGCGGTTCACCGGCGGCAGGGCGCCTGCCTGCTCCATGCCGTCCTGCCCGGTGTCGTCGCACGATGACAAGACGGCACCGCCGCTATCGTAGCAGGAGGTCTGGCCAGTCTGCTGCATGACCTTCTGAGTGCCGGTCGAGGTCGGAGCCGATACGGCAGTTGCGGCGCTGCGAGGAGTCGAGACGTTCCCCGCCGCATCTTTCACCCATAGGTAAACCGTCTTGCTGCCGGCAGTCGCGAAGGAATATTTCGAGGGCCTCGCCTCCTGCCACCCGGGATCAAGCGCCGTCGGAGCGGTGTCGCTTTCAGAGAGGTAGTAACCTGTCACGGCGATGTTGTCGTTCACGGTGAGGGAGAGCAAAGGTGCGACCAGGCTGTTCCATGCAGCGGGCAGGGAAAACGAGAGTATCTGCGGCTGGAAAGTGTCGCTTCCCTTGAATACGGTGCTTCCCCCTCGCACCGGCAGCACCGGGAGGTAATCGCTTTTCGCCACTACCCCCGTGGTCGCAGTGAACATGCTTGCTGTCCAGGCCTGCGTCGCATCGGACGCGTAACTGGTCGAGGTCCAGTAGGTGGTGTCCAGATCGGAGAAGGGGCGAGCATCGCCGCTGTCGTAAGTGAAGAGGCTGGACAGCTCCGTCAGGTTGGGAAGGCGCCAGTCGCTGTAGCCCAGAAAGCTTTCCGCGTTGAGCTTTTTCACATAATCAAGGGCGTGCTGCCACGTTACAAGCCCGTCTCCTGCAGTTCCGTCGATATCCACCGAGGGATGTTGCACAGACATCACGTTCCCCGACCGCACCCACATCAGTTTCGTCAAGTTGTCCGATATCAGCGAGTTGCCGACCGTGGTGAAGCGCAGGGTGGGCCATGCGGCTCCCTGCTGCAGGTTCCCGTCATCCCCGGCGAGCGAAGAACCTGCCTGTCCGGTAACAGCAAGGCTTATCGAAGGCGCAAAGCCGGCGTACTGGTCAACGTTGGCCGGGATGGTGACTATCGCACTCCTCCCCTGCGACACGTTCCCTGCTGCGTCCTTCGCCCAAACGTACAGAGTCCGGGACCCGGTTCCTGCAAAGGTATAGAAGGCTGCAAAGGAATAGTCGTAGGAAGTCTTCCACCCGGCGCCGGCGGCTGTCGGGGCTTCCGGGTTTTCACTGAAACAGTAAGCACTCACCCCCACATCATCGTTCGACGTCAGCTCGAGTACCGGTACAGTCTTGCTCTCCCACGTCTCGGGCAGTGTCAGATGCAGGATGGCAGGGGATGAAACGTCCGGTGTCGACGCCGACCTGGTTATGCCTCCCCTGACCGGGAAAACGAGGTAGTTGCCGGACGATTTATCGGAGATGCTTATCTCCCCATTTTGCATGTTGACGATCCAGCTCGACCTCGGATCCGACGCGTAACTGCTCGAAGTCCAGTAGCTGCTGCCCAGGTAGCTGAAGGGCAGAACATGGCTGACGTCATGGGGGACAAGGGAGGCGAGTTCGTTTACGTTAGGCAGTCGCCAGTCGCTGTAGCCGAGATACTTCTCGGTGTTGAGCTTTTTCAGATAGTCCAGGGCCTTCTGCCAGGTCACCAGGCCGTCATCCGCAACGCCATCGACATCGAAAGAAGGATCACGAGCCGCCATGAGGTTTGCTTCCTGAGCCCACGTCAGCCGGGTCAACTGGTCAAAAACCGCCGATGGCCCTACGGCGGTGTATCTCGGTGCCGGCCAGGGTTCCCCCTTCATCAGACTGCCATCATCCCCGGTGGCCGATGACAGCGACTGCCCCGTTTGCGGCAGTTTCACGGAAGGGGAATAGTCCGGCGGCACCACGTCTGCGGCGACGGTCATGGTGGCTTGAGCGGGTGCGGAAATGTTGCCGGCAGCATCCCTGGCCCAGGCGTAAAGGGTCCTGGTTCCTGCTGCCGCAAAGGTGTAGCTCGTGTCGAGTCCCCAATCAGAAGATGTAGCCGAGGGAGGAGAGGGATTTTCGCTCAGGGCAATCCTCGTGACCGCCACGTCGTCGATTGCGACCATTTCGAGGAGGTCGATCCTGCGCGATTGGGCAGTAGCGGGCAAGCGAAAGGCGAGGATTGAGGGGGGGGAGGTATCCGAGGCTCCCGTCGGCGTTGTAAAGCCTCCGCGAACGGGGAGAACCGGCAGAAAGGTGCTTTTCGGGCAGATACCGACAGCTGCCGACTGCAGGTCGACCGCCCAGCTCTGGGAGGGATCGTTCGCGTACGTGGTGGCTGTCCAGTAGGGGGCGTAGCTCAAATCGGAAAACGCGAGAGCGGTCGCAGGATTGGATTTCGAGTAATCGTAGAGGCTGGCAAGCTCGTTGACGTTGGGAAGACGCCAGTCGTTGAAGCCGAGATAGCTTTCAGCGTTGAGCTTCTTTATGTAGGCTATTGCCTTGTCCCAGGTCACCAAACCGTCGATGGCGGCTCCCTCGGTATCGAAGGCAGCATCTCTGGTCAACATCAGGTTCGCGGAGACGGACCAGGTAAGGCCCGTAAGGTTGTCGCTTAGGGTGCTCCCTGCGGCAGTGACGCGCGGAGCGGGCCATGAGGTGCCGGTGGAGCCAGGCTGTCCAGTGGCAGGTAGAGCGATTACCCCTGCTCCTTCGGCAAACGCAGGGGAAAAGGCCAGCACAAGCAGCACCAATAACTTAGATGGAGATAAGATCATTTTTATTCCAAAACCTCACCTGTGAAAGGCCTGAGTGTAGAAGAGATTTACCTTCTCACCTTGCATTGCGCACTGGCAAAATTGTGCTGGATTGTGCAATCGTTTTTTTGCCATTATAGTTACCGTATCCACTACTGATCTGCCCAGCGGCCCATCCATAAAAAATCGTCTTGAAAGTTACGTGCAGATTGAAGGTAGCGTCGGCGGCATCAGTGGAAGAGCGGTAGATACCGTCGGCTATATTGTAGAAAGGATGGCCACTGGGAAGCGCGATGTCCTTTCTGGAATAATCGATCAAGCTGCGAAGCTCGTTTATGTTGGGCACCCTCCAATCTCCCGCTACGGAGCCATCCGACAGCCCGCAGGCGCCGCTGCCCAGTGTCGATGCGGCGGTCAGGGCTTCGGTCAGCGTTTTCTCCCCGAAACAATTGGCATTTTTGAGCCAGATCAGCCCTGTCAGGTTGTCTGTGGCGGTGCCGTCGTTATTGTCGGTGAAGCGGGGTACCGGCCACGGGTTGCCGGCTCGCAGATCCCCGTCCTGCCCGGTGCCGGCGCAAGCTATTGCCTTGCCGGCGCTGTCGTAACACGTCTGCTGACCGGTCCGCGGCAGGTCTATGGCGCCTGCATCCGCCGCTGCCGGGACAACCAGTATGAGAGCCGCAAAAATCGCACAAAGCGCCACCATCGTCCTTTCCATTGTCATGCCTCCTATTTAAACAACGAACACTTTCATAGAAACAAAAATACCCACTGCCATAGACGGTGGGCTCAGAGGTGGTTGGGGGGTAGGCACCGATAGCGGCAGATTGGCTTGGTATCAGAAATGGCGCAGATTATAACGTAAAAGTTTTTAGTAATGAAAGTATTTTTGCCTTATGAGGTCTTCTATGACCAAAAAAAACCCCGCTTTCGAAAAAGCGGGGTTCTCATAGTCTGCTCTGCTATCAGGGGCTGTCCTACTTCATCTTCGGCAGGTCGTGCACGTCGAGGTGGCAGGCGAGGCATTTCGGGAAGCGATCGAGGATCGACTTCGGATGCGGCGCCTTGTGGCACTCGGTGCACTGCGGGATGTAGCCGTGCTTCGATTTGTGGCAGGTGGTGCAGCTCACCTTGGAGTGGCGGCTGGGGGTCGCCTTCAGCTTCGCGTAGACCTTGCCGTGGCAGGAGGCGCAGGTGGCGGTCCAGTCGCCGGCGGCGTAGGTCACCTGCTTCGGCTTGTGCACGGAGTGGCACTTGGTGCAGCTGTCGGCCAGCTGGTCCTTGAAGTGCGGCGTGTGGCACTTGAAGCAGGAAGGCTTGAAGCCGTGCGAGGTGTGGCATCTGTCGCAGGCGACCTGGGTGTGCTTGCTCGGGAACTGCGTGAGTTCCGCCTTGGGGCCGGTGTGGCAGGTGGCGCAGGTGCCGGCGAGCCTCGGCGACATCGCCACCTTGCGCGGGGTATGCGGGTTGGTGTGGCAGGTCGAGCAGTCCTTGTTGGCCGGGCCGTGCACATCGGTGTGGCAGGAGGCGCACTTGGGCATGACCTCGTCGTAGTTCGCCTTCTTCGGGTTGTACGAGTGGATCACCTTGTGGCACTGCTGGCAGTCGAAGCGGTGCTTCCCGCCTGCATCCTTGAGGCTGCCGAACACGCCGGTGTGGCACTGGGCGCACTGGGTGGGGGAAAGCGGGACCGGCGCGACCGCGTAGAGGTCGGCCTGTACCGGGATGTCAACGGTCGCCAGTTTCGCGGCAAATGCCGTGGAAGCTGTAAAGATCAACAACGCCAGCAACAGCGACAGGCGACTGGTTCTGGCCAGCGCCGAAACAACATTTTTCTTCATCTCTCCTCCCGAAATATCATGTATTCACTACAGTCGACTGATCCTAATACTACCTAAGCCGACTCCGTGTCAAGAGAGATGTGCGGATTGACGTGACTCAAAGCCGGTTCAGATCCTCATGTTCTTCGTGGGAGGGGTTTATGTGGATCATGACGTCGCCCACGTTGTTGAAATGTTCGAAGATCCTTTTCTTCACCTCCGTGGCGATGTCGTGCGAGCGCTTCACCGTCATTTCGGGATGCATGTCCAGTTTCAGGTCGACGATGAGGTACTGCCCGGAGTGCCGCGCGCGTATCTCGTGGACGGCGTCCACCCCCTCGACCGTTTCAGCCAGTCTGGAGATCGCGTCCAGGAGTTCCTGCTCGGGCTGTCCGTCCATCAACTCGTGGGCGGAGGAGCGGAAGGTCTGGTAGCCGATGTGGAAGATGAAAAAGGAGGTGAGCCCGGCGGCGATCGGGTCCATGATCCCGAAACCGAAATAGGCCCCGGCGACGCCGACCAGGGTGGCGATGGAGGTGACCGCGTCCTTTCGGTGGTCCTTGGCGATGGCAAGCAGAGCCGGGCTGCCGAGGACGCCGCCGACCCCGATGGAATAGCGGTAGAGCCATTCCTTGACGACTATGGTGGTCGCGGCGGCCAAAACGGCGACCAGCGCGGGGGTCTGGTAATTCTCCCGGGCCACGGTGGTGACCGCCCCGTAGAGGACCCAGGCCCCGGTGGCGCCGATGACGAGGGAGACCAGGATGGCGGAGAGGCTCTCCACCTTGCCGTGGCCGTAGGGGTGGTCCTCGTCGAACGGCTTGCGGCCGACCTTGAGGGCCACGATGGTAAGCCCGATGGCGACGAAATCGCAGGCGCTCTCCATCCCGTCCGCGAAGACGGCCCCGGACCGGCCGAAATGCCCGGCGGCAAGCTTCATGGTCATGAGCAGGGCGTTGGCCCAGAATCCGATGGTGATGACGCGGTCCGCCTTCTTGAAGCGCTCCGTCCTCAGCACGTCCCCTCCCCGCGCAGGTCCTTGACGGTGAGCTGCAGCGAACTCCTGCCGTTCCAGGTATTCACCGAGGGCGAAAAGAGCACATCGACGCCTCCTGCCGGCACCCCCTTTTCCGCCAGGCCGAAACCGATGGCGTCGAAGCTCCTCCCGCCGCAGGAGAGCTTCAGCTTCAGATGCCCCCCCTTCAGGACGCGGCAGTCATCGACCTTCGCGCCGCTCAGAAGAAAGACAGGCTCCGGGTTCCCCATGCCGAACGGCTTCATCCGTTCCAGTTGCTCGACCAGGGGGAGGTCGATCTCCCGGGGGGAAAGATCCAGATCGTAGGGAAGCGTGGGGATCAGGGCGTCGGCGTCAAGGGAGGACGCCGCCTCCTCGTCGAAACGGAGCGCGAAGGACTCGAGTTCCTCCTCGGCTATGGAGAGCCCGGCCGCGTGGCTGTGGCCGCCGAAGCGAAGCAGATGGTCGGCGCAGCCGCGGATGGCGTCCAAAAGGTGGAAGCGCGAGATGCTCCGCCCCGACCCCCTGCCGGTCCCCCCCTCGATGGCGAACAGGATCACCGGGCGGTGAAACAGCTCCGCGATGCGGGAGGCGACGATGCCGATCACGCCGGGGTGCCACTCGGGGGAACCGAGCACGATGCTCTTTCGCCCCCTGCAGGCCCCCTGCTCCAGCATGACGCGGGCCTCCTCGAGCGTCGCGCGCTCGAGCGACTGGCGCTCCTGGTTGCTCGCGTCCAGCTCGGCCGCTATGCACCTGGCCCTCTCCGGGTCGCAGGTCAGCAGGAGTTCGAGTCCGAGCGCCGCGTCCTCGAGGCGTCCTGCCGCGTTGATGCGGGGGGCCAGCCGGAAACCGACCGCGCCGCAGCTGACCTCGCCGGAGACCCCCGCGACCGTTTTCAGGGCCTGCACCCCTACCCTCGCGCCGGCCGTGATCTGCTTCAGGCCGTAGCTCACCAGGACGCGGTTCGCGCCGAGAAGCGGCACCACGTCGGCGATGGTCCCCAGCGCGACCAGGTCGAGGTAATCCCTGATGTCGGGCTCGCCGCCGCTGAAGCGCCCCTCGGAGCGCAGCCGCGCCCGCAGGGCGATAACCAGGTGGAAGGCGACGCCGACGCCGGCCAGCGACTTGAAGGGAAACTCGCAGCCGGGCTGCAGCGGGTCGATGACGGCGCAGGCGTCGGGGAGTTCATCCGCCGGGGAATGGTGATCGGTGACGATGAGGTCTATGCCCGCCTCGCGGCAGAGAAGGGCCTCGGCAACGGCGGTGATGCCGCAGTCGACGGTGACGAGGACGCGGGCCCCGGCCAGGGCGGCGGCGGCGACACCCTGCGCTGAGAGCCCGTAACCCTCGGTGAGACGCTTGGGGATGTAGTGGCAGCAGTCGATGCCGACGGCACGGAAGAAGCCGACGAGAAGCGCCGACGAGGTGACGCCGTCGACGTCGTAGTCGCCGTGGACGCAGACCCGCTCGCCGCGGGAGAGCGCCAGGGAGAGCCTCTCCACCGCCTGGGCCATCCCCTTCATGAGCATGGGGTCGTGCAGACCTGCGAGGACCGGGGTGAGGTACGAGCGGGCGTCATCTGCCGCGGTGACGCCGCGGTTGGCAAGAAGCCGCGCCAGGAGCTGAGGTACGCCGGATGAGGCCAGGCTCTCGACCGCGTCCGCGTCCCCTTCCCGGACGCGCCAGCTTCTGTGTGTGATAGGTTGCATCCCTGCTCCGGTCGGTGAAGTGGGAAGGCGCGGCAAGCCGGCCTCAAAGTGGTAAATGATAGCATAAGCGCCCAGGGGCGGCGAATTTAATGTGCCGGCAGGGGCGAATGATTATTCGATGCGCCGCGTAGGGGCGAATGATTATTCGCCCCAAAAGAAAACCCGCCGGAGCGGGTTTTCTTTTCTTCTTGTGGAACGGGTTACTGCCCTATTTCCCCATGTTGGCCGGCATGGCCGCCATGTCGTTCTTGATCTGCTGGGCCGTCGGGCTGGTGGAGTCGAACTGCAGGTACTTGGTCCAGATCTCGCGCGCCTTGGCGGGCTGCTTCAGGTCCACCATGTACACCACCCCCAGGTTGTAGAGGCTCTGCAGGTGCTTGGGGTCGATGGTCTGCGCCTTCTCGAAGTTGGCGATCGCCTTGTCGTACCAACCGATCCTGCGGTACATGATCCCCTGGTCGGTCATGGCGTTGACGTTCTTCGGGTCAAGCTCGAGCACCTTGGAGTATGCGTTGACAGCCTTCTGCGGCTGGTCGGTGTCGAAGTAGTCGTTGGCAAGCTGAATCCACGCCTGGAGGTTATTCGGATCCTGAACGACGATTTTCTCCGCCTCGACGATGCGCCGCTGGTAGTCGGTGGGCGAACCGGCGCCCTGGGGCACGGAGACGGCCACAGGCACCTGCTTGTCCTTGTTGGCGATGCTGAAGATCAGGTATCCCCCCAGAAGCCCAACGAGTGCTGCCACCACCAGGGTAAGTACGTTCTCCTTGCTCACAGATCCTCCTTAAGCGGCCTTCGGAGCTTCGACCGGGGACTTTTCCCAGATCGCCACGATCGGGCTCGCTACGAATACGGATGAATAGGTTGCCACCACGACCCCCACCACCAGCGCGAACGCGAAGTCGTGGATCACCTCGCCGCCGAAGAAGAGAAGCGAGCTGGCGGCCAGGAAGGTAGTGACGGAGGTGATGATGGTACGGGAAAGAACCTCGTTGATGCTCCTGTTGAAGATGGTGATCATCGGGTCCTTGAGGCTCTTGTGCATGTTCTCGCGGATACGGTCGAAGACGACGACGGTATCGGTCAGCGAGTAGCCGGCGATGGTGAGCACGGCGGTGATCAGGAGGATGTTCACCTCCTTGTGCATCACGTAGAAGACGGCGATGATGGCCAGGACGTCGTGCATGGTGGCCACGACCGCGCCGACGCCGAACTTGAAGTCGAAGCGCCAGGCGATGTAGATGATGATCCCCAGAAGGGAGAGGGCGACGGCTATCAGGGTGTCCTTCTTCAGCTTCTCGCCGATGGAGGGGCCGATCTCGGTGGAACTCTCCACGGTGAAGGGATTACCCGCGACCCCCTGCTTCAGGATCTCCTGCACGTTGTCGGCGGTCTTGCCGGAGGCCTTGTGCATCTTCAGCAGGATCTGCTTGCCGCCGGTGATCTCCTGGAGTTCGACCTCCTTCACCCCCCCTTTGGAGAGGGCGTCGCGCACGACCTGGGTGGTTATCGGCTGGGCGAACCTGATCTGCATCGCGGTGCCGCCGGAGAAGTCGATACCCATGTTGGCGGTGCCGCGCCCGATGGCGATGATGCCCAGGATGCCGATGATGCTGAGAATGCCCGAGATGATGAAGGAGATTTTCCTCATCCCTATGAAATCTATGTTGGTTTTGCCTAACAGTTCCATTGGTCCCCCCCCTTATATGCTGAGTCTCTTCACGTGGACGCGGTCAAGGAAGGCGTCAAAGAGCACCTTCGTGGCCAGAAGCGACGTGAAAAGGTTGATGATGATACCGAGGCTCAGGGAGACGGCGAATCCCTTGACCGGGCCGGTGCCGAACTGGAACAGCACTGCCGCGGTGATCAGGGCGGTCACGTGCGAGTCCATGATGGTGAGAAACGCCTTGTCGTAGCCGGCGTCGAGCGCCGCGTGCGGCGTCTTGCCCAGCTTGAGCTCCTCCCGGATCCTCTCGAAGATGAGGACGTTGGAGTCGACGGACATACCGACCAGGAGCACGATGGCGGCGATGCCGGGGAGCGTCAGCGTGGCGCCCAGGGCGGAGAGCGCGCCCATCAGGTAGAGGATGTTCAGCACCATGCCGAGGTTGGCGACCATCCCGGAGAGCTTGTAGTAGATCCCCATGAAGATGACGACCAGGGCGACGCCGATCAGACCGGCGGTGAGCCCCTTCTGGATGGAATCCTTGCCGAGGGACGGGCCGACGGTGACGTTCTGCAGGATCTTGACCGGCGCGGGAAGCGAACCGGCGCGCAGGACGATGGCGAGGTCGGCGGCGTCCTTCTCGGTGAAGGAGCCGGAGATCTGGGCGCTGCCGCCGGAGATCCTCTCACGGATGACCGGTGCGGAGTAGATGTTGCTGTCCAGGACGATGGCGAAGCGCTTGCCGACGTTGGCGGCGGTCACCTGGTCGAAGAGGCGCGCGCCGGTCGAGTTGAACTCGATGGCGACGTACGGCTGGTTGTACTGGGAGTCGATCCTGATCTGGGCGTCGGTCAGGAGGTCGCCGGTGATCATCGCCTTCTTCTTCACCACGAGCGGGATCTCGGAGACGGCGCCGGTGGCGGGATCGGTCTTCTTCTCGAAGAGGAGCTCGTCATCCTCGGGGAGCGAGGAGGCGGTCGCCGTGGCGGCGTTCACGTTCTCGTCCACCAGCTTGAACTCGAGCCTCGCCGTCTTCCCGATCAGGTCGATGGCGCGCTTGGGGTCCTTGATGCCGGGGAGCTGCACCACGATGTTGTTGATCCCCTCGCGCTGGATCACCGGCTCGGAGACGCCGAACTGGTCGATCCTGTTCCTGATGGTCTCCAGGGCCTGGGCCACGGCGCGGTCCTTCCTCACCTGGGCCTCTTTCTCGTTGATGCGGAGCTGCATGTTGACGAAGCCGCCCTCGTCGAAGACCGGAAGGATCTCGAGGTCCGGGTACTTCTTCTTCACCAGCTTCTGCGCCGTGTCTGCGGAGCCGCGGTCGTACAGGGTGAGCTGCACCTTGTCCGAGCCGACCTTGCCGATCCTCTTGAAGCGGAGGTTCTGGGAGGTGAGGGAATCCTCAAGGTCGGTGGCGATCAGGTCGAGGGACCCCTCTACCGCCTTCTGGGTCTCCACCTCCATAACGAGATGGGTTCCCCCCTGCAGGTCGAGACCCAGGTGGATCTTGTCCTTGGGGAGCAGACCGCTCCACCAGGAGGGGAGCGTGTCCACCAGCGTCGGCGTCAGGTAGACGAACGAGCCGATGATGAAAACGAGAATCAGGGAGATGCGCCAGGTATAACCCTTGTTCATGGGAAAAGCTCCTTTCGGAAAAATTCAAATCAATGCATTAGTCCTGCTTGATAGTGGCGATATACCCCTTGTTGATCTTTACATTTACTCCGGGGGCGATCTCCAGGGTGACTACCTGGTCGTCGAGGGCGGTCACCTTGCCGTGCATGCCGCCGGCGGTCACTACCTGGTCCCCTTTCTTGAGCGCCTCCAAAAGCGCCTTGTGCTCTTTCGCCTTCTTCTGCTGCGGCCTGATCAGCAGGAAGTAGAAAATGGCGAACATGAAAACGAGCGGTATCAGACCCTGAAACTGCGTCATCATCCCTCCAGCGGATCCGGCTGCATCGGCGGCGTAAGCCAAACTTGCCATTGTGTTACCTCCAGTATTTATAATGCGATTCGTCCGATGTCCGATCGGTCCTATCAATCCCCCCCAGCCCCCTGCCGCTTGCCTGCCGCAGCGCTTCGGCGCGCAGCCCGGTTAAAGGGAGGGGGAGAGGTTTCTTTTGGCGTAGAACTCCCGCCTGAAGCCGGCGAACTCGCCCTTGTCGATGGCGCTTCTAGCCTTCCCCATCAGGTCCAGGTAGTACTGCAGGTTGTGCCAGCTGTTCAGCCTGGAGGCGAGTATCTCCTGGCTCCGGTACAGGTGCCTGAGATAGGCCCGGCTGTAGTTCCTGCAGACGTAGCAGCCGCACTCCGGATCGACGGGGGACTGGTCCTCCTCGAAAATCGCGGCCTTGATGTTGATCCTGCCGAAGCTGGTGAAAAGCGCCCCGTTTCTCGCGTTCCTGGTCGGCATGACGCAGTCGAACATGTCGAAACCGGCGTTGATCCCCTCGATGAGATCCTCCGGCGCCCCGATCCCCATGATGTATCGGGGCGAATCCTCCGGGAGGATGTCGGTGCACTCGTGCATCATCTGGTGCATGATCTCCTTCTCCTCGCCGACCGACAGGCCTCCCAGGGCGTAGCCGTCGAAGCCGATGTCGATGATCTGCTTCGCGCTCTCGCGCCGCAGGTCCGGGTGCATCCCCCCCTGCACGATGCCGAAGAGCGCCTGGTCCGGGCGGCTGTGCGCCTCCTTGCAGCGCCTGGCCCAGCGGGTGGTCAGCTCCAGCGACTTTTTCACGTAGGACTGTTCTGCCGGGTAGGGAGGGCATTCGTCGAAGCACATGGCGATGTCGGCGCCGAGCGCCTCCTGGATCGCGATGGAGACCTCCGGGGAGATGAAGTGCCTGGAGCCGTCGATGTGGGAGCGGAAGTTGACCCCTTCCTCGGAGATCTTCCTGAGTTCTCCGAGGGAGAAGACCTGGAAGCCGCCGCTGTCCGTCAGCATGGGGCGGTCCCAGTGCATGAAGCGGTGCAGCCCACCCAGGCGCGCGATCAGCTCATGTCCGGGGCGCAGGTAGAGATGGTAGGTGTTGGCGAGGATGATCTGGGAGCCAACCTCCACCAGTTCCTCGGGGGTCATCGCCTTCACCGTCGCCTGCGTGCCGACCGGCATGAAAATCGGCGTTTCGATCCTGCCGTGCGTGGTTGTCAGAGAGCCTAAGCGGGCAGCGGAGCCCGGGTCCTTCTTTATGAGTTCAAACTTGATAGCAGACAAAAATATCCCGTTTCCATGAATCTTATTTCTATTGGTGCGTGGCGCGCTCACCGTAGGAGCGGCATTCCTGCCGCGATCAGCCGCCGGTAATCGCGGCAGGAATGCCGCTCCTACAGGATGTCGTCCCGACTACGTCCGCCCGTCAGCTTACGAACATCGCGTCGCCGTAACTGAAGAACCTGAAGCGGCGCCGAACCGCCTCCTCGTACGCGTGCAGCATCTTTTCCTTGCCGGCAAAAGCGCACACTAGCATAAACAGGGTGGACTTGGGGAGATGAAAATTCGTTATCAGCGCATCAACCACCTTAAACCGGTATCCGGGCAGGATAAAAATATCCGCCTCCCGCTCCCCCGCCTCCAGTTCCCCGGTAGAAGCCGCGTGTTCCAGCGCCCGCATGGAGGTGGTGCCGAGGGCGATCACCCTCCCCCCGTTCGCCTTGGTGCGCCGGATCGCCTCCGCCGTCGCCACCGGGATCCGGTACAGCTCCCGGTGCATGGTGTGCTCGGAAAGATCCTCGACCCGGACCGGCATGAAGGTGCCGAGCCCCACGTGCAGCGTGACCGGCGCGATCTCGACGCCGCGCCCCCTGATCTCGTCCAGGATCTCGGAGGTGAAGTGGAGCCCCGCGGTGGGTGCGGCGACCGCCCCCTTCTCGCGCGCGAAAACGGTCTGGTAGCGCTCCTGGTCCTCCCCTTCGGCGGGCCGCTTGATGTAGGGGGGAAGCGGCATGCTCCCGGCCCGCTCCAGCCATGCCATGAAATCGTCGCTCCCCTCGAAAGAGACCATCCACTCGCCTTCTTCGCGCCCCAGCAGGGTGGCGACCACCCCCTCGGGGAGGAGAACCGTGGTGCCCGGCTTCGCCTTCGAGGCCTTGACCAGGCAGCGCCAGCGCTCGTCGTCCCCGGGCGCCCTGCGTACCAGGAAGACCTCGACCGCACCGCCGCTCTCCTTCTGACCGTTCAGGCGCGCCGGGATGACGCGGGTGTCGTTCAGGACCAGGAGGTCGCCCGGACGAAACTGCGAGGCGATACCCGCCACGGTCAGGTCTCCCAGGAGGCCCGTTTCACGGTCCAGCGTCAGGACCCGCGAGGCGTCCCTGCGGCCGGCCGGATGCTGGGCAATCAGCTCCGGGGGCAGGTCGTAATCGAAATCGGAAAGGCGCATGGCTACCGACCGTATCCGCCGGAGAGCTTTACGCCGGGATAGTAGTAGGAAAGAATCTCCCTGTAGTCGAAACCCTCGTTGGCGCGCCCCTTGGCGCCCCACTGGCACAGGCCGACCCCGTGCCCGCTCCCGCTTCCCGAGACCAGCAGGTCGTCGCCGGAGACGCGCAGCTCGAAGTTGGTGCTCTTCACCACGCCGTAGCCGAGCGCCTTCCTGAAGGCGACCCCGGGGACCGTCGCCCGCCCTCTGGCGGATTCGACCACGACCTCCTGCACGCGGCCGCTCTCGTTCCTGCCGCGGACCTTGACGTCCCTGATGCCGGAGACCTGGCCCCCGGCGGCGCGCAGCTGCGTCTCGACCTTCTTGAGCGGGAGGTTCAGCTCCCACTTGATAGGGTTCTCCTCCTCGCAGTAGCGGCAGGGAACCCCCTGCAGGTAGGAGACCTGGGTCCCCCAGACGTTCTTCGAGGATTCGGTGTGGCCGGCGCAGTTCGAGTGGTAGAAGGCCTGGATGGTCCTGCCGTCGAAGGTGAGCACCTCGCCGGCGGTTTCCTGCACGCCGCGGGCGGCGCGGCTGTCCTCGACGTCCGACCCCTCGTAAACCTGGTCCATGACGCTCGACTCGAGCTGGTACGGGGCGCCGCGGCGGGCCTGCATCTGGTACACCGCGTAGGAGCGGGCGATCACCGCCTGCGCCTTCACCGCTTCCATCGGCCAGGCCGAGGAGATCTCGCAGTTGATCAGGCCGATCAGGTACTCCTCGAGCGGCAGCTCGTTCACCACCAAAAGCCCCTTGTCGGCGGCGCTAACCTCGACCAGGGCGCGGTACCCCTTGCCGTTGACGGTGACGCGGACCGGGGCGGAGGCGACCACGCCGTCGACGCTCCTGCCGTTCACCGAGAGGCCGTCCCTGGTCCGTTTCACCTCGAGGGGCATATCCACCTTGAGCGGCATTCCCCTGCCGTCGGTCAGGAGTATCCCGGTGCCGTCGAGCCTGACCGTGTCGTTCCCCTTGAGGATGGCGACCCTGACCGTCTCGGGGCGCATCGCCGCGACGCTCCCGGCGGCGGCCAGGCAGACGACCATTATGATTAAAGTCCTGAAGAAGTTCATCTATTCCGTATACACATCGTGTTGACACGTCCCTTAAAAGCCTTAGATATAAACCATGGAACACCCCAGAAAGTCAATAATTTTATCGTTCTAACAAAGCCGGCAGGCCTCGCTGTTGGCAAGTGATTTGCTTCACTCTCTCATTAAAACAGGGTCTCCGCCGGTGGCATCCGCCCCCCGGGGTACCCCGTTTCGCGGTAAAGTGGCGAACTCACCGGTGTAATTGCCCGGCACCCCATGCCTCGGGTCGCCAAATAACTGTTGCCAGATGACGCGAATTAAGCTATATCGCAGGTACGCTTGGTTATTTGGCGCGATCCGCGGCACGCAGCAAGGACACTATGTGTAACTCCTTAAAAATTAAGATTCTAGTACTGGTAACACTGATACTGGTATTGATCATATCTTCGGTGGCCTACCTCAATTTCCGTCAGCAGAAGGAAATGCTGCACGAAATCGCCAACCGCAACACCTCCGTCCTCATCGAGACCATCAAGAGCAGCATCTCCAACGCCATGCTCTCGGGGCGCTCCGACGAGGTCAGCAGCATCTTCGACCGCATCAAATCCCGCGAATTCGTGAAATCGATCCGGATCGTCGACTCCCAGGGGAAGATCCTCAACTCGGCGGACCGCGACGAGATAGGGAACAAGATCCCCGAACTCGGGCAGCAGCAGCTTCCCACCAGGAACCTGAGCCTCCTCCCCCAGGAAGGGGTCTTCATCTCCTACGCCCGGATCTTCAACGCCCCCCAGTGCTACAAGTGCCACCCCGCGGCCCTCGAGACCCTGGGGCTTCTGGAGATAAAGCTCTCCCTCGACTACATGAACGGCTTCATCTCCCGCGAGCGGGACCTCGCCATCTTTTCGAGCCTCTTGCTGGTCCTTTTGATCTTCACCACCATCTATATATTCCTGGTGCTGTACGTCGAGAAACCGATCCGCCAGCTGACCCGGTACATGGAGCATGTGGAACAGGGGGAATTCCAGGACGAGATCACCCTGACCACCTCCAACGAGATGCAGAGCCTCGCCAAGAGCTTCAACCAGATGGTGAGGCGGGTCGCCGACCTGATGAATTCCACCGTGTCGCACGAGCGCGAACTGGCGCGCGCCCAGGAGAAGCTCGCCTTCCACCGCGAGACCCACCTGATGAACGGCAGGCTCGAGGAGCAGATCAGGGAGATCGAGAACCTCAACATCACGCTCGAGGAGCGGATCGAGGAGATCGAGGAGGCGAACTACAAGATCGCCGACCTGGCCGGGGAGCTGGAGGACAAGAACACCAACCTGGAGAAGGCGGTGGCGAAGCTCTCCACCCTGTACCGGCTCGGACTCGCCATCAACTCCACCATCGAGGTGGAGGACCTTTACCAGCTGGTGGTGAAGACCACCATGGACACGCTGCAGGCCCAGGTCGGCTACATCATCCTCTACGACGCCGACCACGGCGAGCTGAAGGTCATCAACCTGGCCGGCCACCGCGACCCGAACGTCAGCGCCATGCGGGTCCCGATGAAACCTTCCAGCGTCTCCAGCTGGGTGATCCAGAACAGCAAGCCGCTCCTCATAGCCGACATAACCCAGACGCCGGAGTTCGACATGGTGAGCCCGCTCGGCTTCGAGAGAAAGACGCTCATCTGCGCGCCGCTCATGGTGAAGGACGAGATCATCGGCACCCTCACCGTGGTCAACAAGCTGAACAACACCGTCTACAACCACGAGGAGCTGGAACTCCTCTCCACCATCGCCGCCCAGGCCTCCATCGCCATCAAGAACGCGATGCTCTACGACGAGCAGCAGAAGACCTACCTGAACACCATACAGGCGCTTGTCTCCGCCATCGAGGCCTCCGACAGCTACACGCGCGGCCACTCGGAGAGGGTCACCCGCTTCTCCCTGGCGCTGGCGAGGAAGCTGGAACTCCCGCAGAACAGGCTCAAGGTGATCGAGCGCGCGGCGATCCTGCACGACATCGGCAAGATCGGCATAGACCTCTCGCTTTTGCACAAGGAGGCGCTCCTCACCCCGGACGACGTGGCCGAGCTGCAGCTGCACCCAACCATCGGGATGAAGATCCTGGAGCCGATCGAGTTTCTGCACGACGTGCGCCTTTGCATAGGACAGCACCACGAGCGCTACGACGGCCTCGGCTACCCGAACCGCCTGGCGGGAGAGGAACTCCTGCTCGAGTCGCGCATCCTCGCCATCGCCGACTCCTTCGACGCCATGACCTCCGACCGCCCCTACCGGAAGGCGCTCAAGGTCGAGGTGGCGATCCAGGAACTGGCCGAGAACGCCGGCACCCAGTTCGACCCGGCGCTGGTGCCGATCTTCATCAAGCTCTTGAAGACCCCGAACTTCCTGCCGCAGCGCGAGGAATGCCCCGTGCTGCACGCGGTCCCCGCCGCTTCCAGGCCGAGCGTGCCCCAGTCCTGCGTTGCCCCTTGAGCGAGAAAATGATATAGATGGGTCTTTGCCCGAGCGCCGGACCGGCGCGGGCCGCCAAAAGGAGCCTACTTTGTCCCCGCTTTTGGAAATAAAAGGACTCTATACCGAATTCCGCCTGAAGACCGGCGTGCTCAAGGCCGTCCGGGGGGTCGACCTCTCCGTTGAACCGGGCGAGACCCTGGCGCTGGTCGGGGAATCCGGCTGCGGCAAGAGCATCACCGCCGCATCCGTCATGAGGCTGGTTCCGCCGCCGGGACGGGTCGTCGCCGGGTCGGTCCTCTTCAAGGGGAAGGATCTCCTCTCCCTCACCGAGGAGGAGATGCGGCAGATCAGGGGGAACCGGATCGCCATGGTGTTCCAGGACCCCATGACCTCCTTGAACCCGGTCTTCACCATCGGCTACCAGGTGGCCGAGGGGCTGAGGGTGCACCGCGACCTGGACCGCGCCGCCGCCGAGCGCGCGGCCATCGAGATCCTGGCCCAGGTGGGGATCCCGGCGCCCGGGGAGCGGCTCAAGGACTACCCGCACCAGCTAAGCGGCGGGATGCGCCAGAGGGTGATGATCGCCATGGCGCTCGCCTGCGGGCCGGAGCTGGTCATCGCGGACGAGCCGACCACGGCGCTCGACGTAACGATCCAGGCCCAGATCCTCGAGCTTTTGGACCGGCTCAAGTCGGAGAACGGGATGGGACTCATCCTGATCACCCACAACCTGGGGATCGTGGCCGAGCGCGCCCACCGGACCGCCATCATGTACGCCGGGGAGATCGTGGAGAGCGCGCCGACCGAAGAGCTGTTCGCCAACCCGCTGCACCCGTACACGCGCGGGCTCCTCGCCTCGCTCCCCGAGCTGGGGAAACCGGGGGAGAAGCTCGCCACCTTCGCCGGAGGCGTCCCGCTCCTGACCTCCGAGTTTGCCGGCTGCCCCTTCAGGGAGCGCTGCCCCGTCGGCGACGAGAGCTGCGCGCACCAGGACGTCGAGATGCACGAGGCAGGCCCGGGCCACCTGGTCCGCTGCCTGAAGTCGCCATGACGGCGCTCCTGGAGACCAGGAACCTGGTGAAGCAGTTCCCGGTGCGGGGGGGGCTGCTGGGCGAGAAGCGTCTTCTCACCGCCGTGGCCGGGGTCGACCTGGAACTATACCCCGGTGAGACGCTCGGCCTGGCCGGCGAGTCCGGCTGCGGCAAGTCGACGGTGGCGCGCCTTCTGACCGGGCTCACCCCGCCCACGACCGGGTCGATCCGCTACGAGGGGCGGGAACTCTCCTCCCTGGACCGCAAGGAGATGGCGCAGTACCGGAAAGACGTGCAGATGATCTTCCAGGACCCGTTCTCCTCCCTGAACCCGAGGATGCGCGTCGCGGACATCGTCGGCGAGCCGCTCGCCATCCACAGGATCGGCACCCCGTCGCAGCGGCGCGACATGGTGGCGGCGCTTTTGCAGCGCGTCGGGCTCTCGCCGGACCACCTCGGCCGCTTCCCGCACGAGTTCTCGGGGGGACAGAGGCAGAGGATAGGGATAGCGCGGGCGCTGGCGGTCTCGCCGAGGGTGATCATCGCGGACGAGCCGGTCTCGGCACTGGACCTCTCGATCCAGGCCCAGATCATCAACCTGCTGCAGGACGTGAAGAAGGACCTGGGTCTCTCCTTCCTCTTCATCACCCACGACCTCTCCGTGCTGAGGCACCTGAGCGACCGGGTGGCGATCATGTACCTGGGGAGGATCGTCGAGTCGGGAAAGCGCGACGACGTGCTGACCGCGCCGCTGCACCCGTACACCGAGGCGCTCTTGAGCGCGATACCGAGCATCGACCCGAAGAAACGGGAGCGGCGCGTCATGGCCCGGGGGGAACTCCCCTCGCCCCTTTCGCCCCCCTCCGGCTGCCCCTTTCACACCCGCTGCCCCTACGCGCAGGAGCGCTGCAGCAAGGAGCGGCCGGAACTTTTGGAAAAAGAACCGGGACACCGGGCCGCCTGCCATTTCAGCGAGCGGATTTACCGTCGACGTTGAACCTTTTACGTTGACAACCCGGATGCATATATTTAGATTATTCTTTAGCAAAGAGCGGAGGTACGACGTTGGCATTCGATAAGACGAAGGGTTATAACAAGGAAGCCGAGATGCTGAAGGTTTTGGGGCACCCGATACGGCTCAAGATAGTTGCCGGGCTCTGCACGCAGGAGTGCAACGTCAAGCACATCTGGGAGTGCCTGGGGCTGCCGCAGGCGACCGTTTCCCAGCACCTCGCGCTTTTGAAGAACAAGGGGATCATAGAGGGGACCCGCGACGGCGTGGAAGTGCATTACGCCGTGGTGAGCCCGTTCGTGCGACGGCTGATAGAGATCCTGCACGACGAGCCGTAACCGCAGACGAAAACCGGATCGGGTAGGAGGCGGGATTACTCCCGCCGTCCTCCCACACCACCGTGCGTACGGGTCCGTACACGGCGGTTCATGAAGTAGATTCGAGTCGGTGAAGTTGGTCCATGATCGAGACCAGCCCCTGTT